>QWCV01001051.1_pt1 | contig 28838 bp, 20 predicted proteins | sample 1972621 | NCBI WGS metagenome assembly QWCV01 (sample SAMN09866699, study PRJNA288562) | Human gut metagenome isolate pre2_stool, whole genome shotgun sequencing... | isolation source: gut | host: Homo sapiens | place: USA: California | reverse complement strand
GTGATCTCCAACGGCACAAATACCAAGTACTACTCCAACAGCACCCGCTACAATGCCATCAAGGATGCCAAACACGGCAAGACGAAAAAGGAAAAGACCAGCAATAGCTTTGAATTTACCTCCTACTGGGCCGATGCGAACAACCGCGTGCTGACGGATCTGATCGACTTTACCCGGACATTCCTTGCAAAGCACACGATTCTGAGAGTGCTGACCCGGTACTGCATCTTTACCTCAGAAAAGATGCTGATGGTGATGCGCCCATATCAGATCACGGCAACTGAGAGGATATTGAACCGCATCGAGATCGCCAACAACTACAAAAAGTATGGCACTATCGAGGGCGGCGGCTACATCTGGCACACCACTGGCTCCGGCAAGACGCTGACCTCCTTCAAGACAGCACGGCTGGCATCGCAGCTACCATACATCGACAAGGTGCTGTTTGTGGTAGACCGCAAGGACTTGGACTACCAGACTATGAAAGAGTATGACCGTTTTGAAAAGGGCGCGGCAAACTCCAACACCAGCACCACGATTCTGAAACGCCAGTTGGAAAACCCGGAAGCTCATATCATCATTACCACGATCCAGAAGTTGGCGACCTTCATCAAGAAGAATCCGGGGCATGAGGTCTACCAGAAGCACGTTGTGATCATCTTTGACGAGTGCCACCGTAGCCAGTTCGGTGATATGCATAAAGCCATTGTCCACAATTTCAAAAAGTACCATCTGTTCGGCTTTACAGGAACGCCGATTTTTGCAGTCAACGCAGGAAGTTCCACCGATCCGCGTTATTTCACCACGGCGCAGACGTTCGGCGACCAACTGCACACCTACACTATCGTGGATGCCATCAACGACAAGAATGTGCTGCCGTTCCGTGTGGACTACATCAAGACGATGGACGCAGAGCCGGACATGGACGATAAACAGGTTTGGGACATTGACCGGGAAAAGGCATTCATGGCTCCCAAGCGTATTTCTCTGGTGACAAAGTACATCCTTGACCACTTCGACCAGAAAACCTATCGGGGAGACAAATCGTATGAGTTTAATCTGCTGACGAATGTGGCAGAGGTGGCCTCTGCTCAGCGTGGTGCGGTGGATGAAATCAAGCAAAAACAGCGCGTCAGCGGTTTTAATTCGATTTTCTGCGTGGCATCTGTGCCGATGGCAAAGCTGTATTATCAGGAGTTCAAAAAACAGATGGCGGCAGACCCAACCAAGCGGCTGCGCATTGCTACCATTTACAGCTATGGAGCCAATGAAGCGGAAACGGATGGCATTCTGGATGAGGAAAACCCGGAAGATACCTCTAACCTTGACCAGAGCAGTCGGGATTTTCTGGATGCCGCCATTCAGGACTACAACGAGATGTTCCATACGAACTACTCGACGGATGGTGAACGGTTCCAGAATTACTACAAAGATGTATCGCTCCGCATGAAGAACAAGGAACTTGACCTGCTGATCGTGGTCAATATGTTCCTGACAGGCTTTGATGCCACGACCCTGAACACCCTTTGGGTGGACAAAAACCTGAAGATGCACGGTCTGATTCAGGCTTTCAGCCGGACGAACCGTATCCTGAACAGCATCAAGACCTTTGGCAATATCGTCTGCTTCCGCAACCTGCAAAAGCGGGTAGATTATGCAATTGGTTTCTTCGGGGATAACAAAGCCGGAGGAGTGGTTTTGCTGAGGAAGTATTCTGATTATTATAAAGGCTACGACGATGACCAAGGGAAGCATCATCAGGGCTATGTTGAGATGATAAACGCTTTGGAAGAAAAATTCCCACTGGCAGCGCCGCAAATCGTCGGAGAGCAGAACCAGAAGGACTTTATCGTGCTGTTTGGCGCACTGCTGCGGATGCGGAATTTGCTGTCCTCCTTTGATGATTTCAAGGGCAACGAGATGATCTCGGAACGGGATTTACAGGACTATTTGGGCCGCTATCAGGATTTGCGGGATGAATGGCGAAACAAGAAGCGTGATGAAACGAAAGAGGACATCACCGATGACGTGGTGTTTGAGGTGGAGCTGATTCGGCAGGTCGAGATCAACATTGACTACATCCTGATGCTGGTCAAAAAGTACCATGACACCCATTGCGATGACAAAGAGGTGCTCATCACGATTCGAAAGGCGATTGATGCCAGCCCGGAACTGCGTAGCAAAAAGCAGCTGATTGAAACCTTTATTGCAGGGGTCAACGATGTGGATGACGTGATGGCAGAGTGGAACACCTATGTGTCCGAACAGCGGGAGAAAGAGCTTGCAAAGATCATCCAAGAGGAAAAGCTGAAAGAGCCGGAAACGCGCAAATATCTGGCCAATGCGTTCCGTGATGGTGAGATCAAAACTGTGGGCACTGATATTGATAAACTGATGCCGCCTGTTTCCCGCTTTGGCGGCGGTGGCCGTGCGCAGAAAAAACAGGGTGTGATTGATAAGCTGAAGAGCTTCTTTGATAAGTTCTTTGGGATTGGTGGAAGTTCAATGGCAGAGGATGATAGCAAATAATATTTGATATTAGGAAAAATATCTGCTATAATATTCACAGAGATCCCGCTGGTTGTGTGATACTATCCTGATACTAAAAAATCAGAAAGCCACATCTACTACGGCAATCTCATGGAAAAGTGAACATCCAAGGATAAATTTACTAAACAAATTTGTTTAGTAAGAATCTGGACTTACCGAGCTCGAATAATCGAAGAATAATTTGAAAGCCCCGGAAAGGTTCGAGAAATCGAAACTTTCCGGGGCTTTTTGATTCGGCCCTAGAGTGAATGTTCCCGGCAACGGGCCAGCACGGAGCGGGCCGGGCTGGATCGGTTTGGTAAAGATTTCATAAAATTTATAAAAACTGGAAAATGCGGCAGGGCGAAAATTCAGCACGTTGGGCTGTTCAGCGCTGCCTTGCAGAACCGGAAGAAGCGGTCTGCGGCCTGCTGTCTGGTACACAGCAGGGCGGTTTTTGATGTCTCTCTATAAAAAATGAGAGGGCTCGCAAGTCCTCTCATTTTTGCGTATCCGGAAATTAAATTTTTCCCTCGCCGTCCAGTGCCTCTTCCAGCGTGTGCCAGGCCAGTACGGCGCACTTGACGCGGGCGGGGACATGGGCAATGCCCTGCAGGGCGGCCACGTCTTCCAGATCATCCAGCTGCTCCGGCGTGATTTTGCCCTTGATCATATCAAAATACAGGCCGATGAGGCGGCGGGCGTCCTCCACGGTGCGGCCCTTGACCAGGTCGATCATCAGGGAAGCAGAGGCCTGGGAGATGGCGCATCCTGTGCCGATGAAGCCGGCATCCTCGATCTTTCCGTCCATGACCCGGAGCTGCAGGGTGATGTCATCGCCGCAGCTGGGGTTGACGCCCTCCAGGCTGTGGGTGGCCCCCTCCACCGGGTGGCGGTTCTGTTTGCTGCGGCTGTTCTCGGTAATGATCTGTGTATAGAGCTCGTTCAGGTTCATAAGCCCATCACCTTTCGTACGTTTTCCAGATTATTCAGCAGGGCGTCCACGTCTTCTTCCGTGTTGTAGAGGGCAAGACTTGCCCGGCAGCAGGAGCCGATGCCCAGGAAATCCATCAGGGGCTGGGCACAGTGGTGTCCGGCACGGATGGCCACACCGCCTGCATCCAGGATGGTGGCGACATCGTGAGGGTGGACATCCTGCACGTTGAACGACACCACGCCGAACCGCTTGTCCGCCACGGGTTCGCCGTAGACGGTCAGCCAGGGCATGGAGGCCATTCCCTTGAGCATTCGCTCCAGCAGGGCATGTTCGTGGGCCATCATGGCATCCCAGCCAATGGCGTCCATATAATCCAGTGCGGCTGCAAAGCCGACCTCACCGCCCACGTTCCGGGTACCCGCCTCAAACTTGCGGGGGCCCTCGGCCCAGGTGGCCGTGTGCTCATGCACGGCACCGATCATGTCACCGCCGCTGAGGAACGGGGGCATCTTATCCAGCAGCTCCTTGCGGGCATAGAGGGCTCCCATGCCCATGGGGGCGTAGAGCTTGTGGGCGGAGCAGGCCGCAAAATCCACATCCAGCTTTTTGACATCAACGGGCATGTGCGGGGCGCTCTGGGCGCAGTCCAGCACCACCACAGCGCCCACCGCGTGGGCCCGTGCCACGATCTCTTCCACCGGGGCACGCAGGCCCAGCACGTTGGACACCATGCCGATGGCGACCAGTTTGGTCTTGGAAGTGATCTTCTTGTCCAGCTCCTCGGCGGTCAGGTGGCCGTCCGGGCCGGGGTAGAGGTACACGAGCTTGGCACCCGTTGCTTTCGCCACCCGCTGCCAGGGCACCAGATTGGAGTGGTGCTCGGCCACAGAGATCACGATTTCGTCGCCCTCATGCAGGAAATGCAGGCCATAACTGTAGGCTACCAGATTCAGGGATTCGGTGGTGTTCTGGGTGAAGACGATCTCATCATCCTCGGCCCCAAAGAACCGCGCCACCCGGTGGCGGGCTCCTTCGTGGGCGTCGGTGGCACGCATGGCCAGCTCATACACGCCCCGGTGGGGGTTGGCGTTGTCTTTCTGGTAGTAGTGCAGCACGGCATCCAGCACCTGCTGGGGGTGCTGGGTGGTGGCGGCGCTGTCCAGATAGACCAGCCGATTGCCGTTTTCGTCAGCGGCCAGAATGGGGAAATCTTTCACCCAAGGGTTGTTCTGTGTGGTCAGCATGTCTCATCCAGCCTCCTTGCTGCTTCGGCGCGTACTTCCTCCCGCAGAGCTTCCAGCGGGATCTTTTCAATGGCGGGGGCAAAGCGGGCGTCCACCATCAGGCGGCGGGCCTGGGCCTCGTTCAGACCACGGGAGCGCAGATAGTAGAGTTTTGCTTCGTCCAGGCGGCCAATGGAGGCCGCGTGCTGGCCCTCGACTTCTTCCTCTCCGCAGAGGATCAGGGGAGCGGTGCGGTTGCGGGCGTGGGGGCTGAAGAGCAGCACATCCTCGCTCTCATGGCCGACGCCCCGCTTGGCGCCCCGGCGGAAATCAATGGTGCCGCGCAGAATCTTATCGGCATTGCCGGTCAGGACGCCAGCGGTGTGCATCTCGCACAGGGTGTCCTTGGCAGTGTGGACGGAGACATCATTGTAATCCAGCACGGCATCCTCGCCGCCAAAATAGACGGCGTCCAGGTCATATTCACTTTTGGGAGTGCCCAGCATGGCGCGGGTGCCGCAGGCGGAAAGACTTCCGCCCAGCTCCACACGCACTTGCTCCACTTTGGCACCGGGGCCCTCTTCCACGGCCACGGCGTTCCAGCGGCGGGCCTTGCTGCCCAGCAGCTGAATCTGTACCAGTTTGACATGGGCACCCTCTCCGGTGCGGATGCGGGTGAGGGAAGCGGCCACACCGTTTTCGGCGTCGCCACGCACCACCTGCACCAGCGTCACGCTGCTGTGGGCTTTTGCGTCCAGCGAGAACACGCTCAGGGCCGTGGGGCGGGCGGCGTCCAGTGTGACTTCAAACTGGACGGGGTCGTTTACCTCCACGCCCTCGGCCACGGTGAGGGCCGAGCGGACATTGGCGTTCCCCAGCAAAAATGCATCGGTCTCTGCACCCATGCCGCTCTCGGCAAAGGTGGTAAAATCTTCTTCGGCTTCCCCCACACCGGCGGGCAGGGTAAAGGCAAGGTTCACCTCGCCCCAGTCGTCCGCCGGGACAGCGGGCAGTGCCGCCGCTTTGGGGGCGGAATTGACACCGCACTGGTTCCAGGTGGGGACAGGCAGGCGGTTCATGTTTAAATCATTCATCGTTCCCGGCCTCCTTTCAGCCAATGCTGCCTTTCATTTCCAGATGGATGAGGTTGTTCATCTCCACGGCGTACTCCACGGGCAGCTCCTTGGCAATGGGCTCTGCAAAGCCGCCCACGATGAGGGCCCGGGCGTCCTCTTCCGAGAGGCCGCGGCTCATCAGGTAAAAGACGGCTTCCTCGCTGATGCGTCCGATCTTGGCCTCATGGCCCACATCCACGGCATCGCAGCGAATGTCCATTTCCGGAATGGTATCGGAGCGGGAGCGGTCATCCAGCATCAGGCTCTCGCAGGAGACAGCCGACTTGGAGCCCGTGGCATTGGGCAGCACGGTGACAGAGCTGCGGAAGTTGGAGACGCCGCCGTCCCGCGCAATGGATTTGGTGGTGATGTGGGAGCTGGTGTTGGGAGCAGCATGAACCACTTTTGCACCGGTGTCCAGATCCTGTCCGGCACCCGCAAAAGTGATGCCGGTAAACTCCATCCGGGCACCCTCGCCCGCCAGAATGCTCATGGGGTAGAGGCAGGAGGTGTGAGAGCCGAACGAGCCGGACACCCACTCGATGGTGCCGCCCTTTTCCACCTTGGCACGCTTGGTGTTCAAGTTGTACATGTTCTTGGACCAGTTCTCAATGGTGGAGTAGCGCACCCGGGCGTTCTCACCAACGTAGATCTCCACGCAGCCTGCGTGAAGGTTGGCTACATTATATTTAGGAGCGGAGCAGCCCTCAATGAAGTGGAGGTAAGCGCCCTTGTCCACAATAATTAAGGTGTGCTCAAACTGGCCGGCACCCGGCGCGTTGAGCCGGAAGTAGGACTGCAGCGGGATCTCCACACTGACACCCGCCGGGACATACACGAACGAGCCGCCGCTCCAGACCGCGCCGTGCAGGGCGGCAAACTTGTGGTCCGTAGGGGGCACCAGCTTCATAAAGTGGGTACGCACCATCTCGGCATAGGGGCCGTTGAGGGCACTCTCAATATCGGTGTAAACCACGCCCTGTGCGGCCACCTCGGCCTTGACGTTGTGGTAAACCACTTCGGAGTCATACTGGGCACCCACACCAGCCAGCGAAGCCCGTTCGGCCTTGGGGATGCCCAGCCGCTCAAACGTGTTTTTGATGTCGTCGGGCACCTCGCTCCACTTGCCCCGCATCTCAGTCTTGGGGCGGACATAAGTGACGATATTGCTCATGTCCAGCCCCTCGATGGAGGGGCCCCAGTTCTGCACCGGCATGGAGTTGTAGATGCGCAGGCTCTTCTGGCGGAAAATGCGCATCCACTCGGGGTCATTCTTTTCCTCGGAAATCTTCTCGACGATCTCCGGGGTCAGGCCGGAATTGACTTCAAAGGCAGCGTTGGGCTTGTCCTTGATGTCGTAAATGCTGCGGTCCACCTCGGCAACGTCGGTCTTTTCTGTTTCAAAGGCTCTCATTTGGCTTCGTCCTCCTTCAGCGCGCGGAAGCCCTCCTCGATGATCTCATTGACCAGGCTTCCGTCGCCGGTGCGCACGATATGGGCGTCGTCCAGCACATGGACGTAGTCCACATGCAGGCCCTCCAGGATTTTGGCGTTGTGGGTGATGATGATTAGGGCGTTGTCCTTGTTGTGGTAAGCGCGTACGCCCTGTGCCACCGTCTTCACGGCATCCACGTCCAGGCCGGAATCCGTCTCGTCCAGCAGGGCCAGAGAGGGTTTGAGCATCAGCAGCTGCAAAATCTCGCTCTTCTTCTTCTCGCCGCCGGAGAAGCCCACATTCAAATAGCGGTCGGCATAGCTCTCATCCATGCCCAGCGCTTCCATCTGTTGGGCCAGCTCCTTACGGAACGCAAACACTTTGACAGGCTTGCCGGTAATGGCGTTCTGGGCCGTGCGCAGGAAATTCTCCAGCGTGATGCCGGGGATCTCTTCGGGGGTCTGGAACGAGAGGAACATGCCCAGCTTTGCCCGCACATCGGCAGGCTCGTGAGTCACATCCTGACCCTTGAAAATGATCTGGCCGCGGGTAACGGTATAACGGGGGTCGCCCATCAGGGCGCTCATCAGGGTGGATTTACCGGCACCGTTGTGGCCCATCAGAACATGGGTCTCACCGGGATAAATGGTCAGGTTCAAACCGTCCAGAAGCACTTTCTGCTCCTCGCCTACGGTAACCTGCAGATCTTTGACTTCCAGCAGGGGACTGCTCATGGAATACACCTCCAAATGATATCAGGGACTGCATGGCTTGGGATTGAATCCCGAGTGATGCGGTAGGATTACTCTCTGGCCTTATACTATACCACTTCGCTATGGATTTCAAGTCCCGTCAAAATTTGTTAACACTCTTTGGCATTCGGCACAAAAAAAGGTAGCCCAGTGCAGGTGGTTTGTGCAGGGTGGCAGAGGGCGAAAAACGCCTGAGGCAAACGTATGGCAAAAGATTTTTGGCCGCCATCCTTTTTCATCATTTTTCCGTTTTTGTCGCTTGCTTTTTAAAAAAAGTTGGGTTAATATTACATTTGTACAAATTTTGTCTGCTTTTCTTTTGCAAATTCACAAATAGGAGGCACCCTATGAAGAAACTGTCACGGCTGCAAAAGGCCGTATCAGCTGCCGAAGAACCGCGCGGCGGCCCGGGGATACTCACGCAGGCCCCAATTTGCCGAGAGGAGGGAACACGATGACCGAGCAGGAACAGCCCAAAAACGATTTTATGCACAAGCTCGCACTGCAAATTGTTGAGCGGCGCAACCTTGTGTTCCTCATCGTCATTCTGGGGGCCGTCTTCACCATCTTCTCCCGCAGCTGGGTCAAGGTGGAAAGCGACCTGACCACCTATCTGCCCAAGACCAGCGAGACCCGCATGGGCTTGGACATTATGGAGAAAGAGTTTACCACCTACGGTTCTGCCGATGTCATGGTGGCAAACATCACGCCGGACGAGGCAGACCAGCTGAACGACGAGCTGGCGGGCCTCAGGGGCATCCAGATGATCGAGTACGGTGATACCACCGCCCATTATAATAATGTATCGGCGCTGTACTCCATCACATTCGATTACCCCGAGGACGACGACCAGTGCCTGGAAACGCTGGAAAGCGTCAAGGAGTACCTGAAAGACTACGATATCTACGTTTCCACCTCGCTGGGCAATACTCAGGAGGAGACGATTGAGCGTGAAGTCAATGTCATCATGGTGTATGTTGCCATCATCATTGTGGTGGTGCTGATCTTCACCTCCCAGACCTATGCGGAAGTTCCCGTGCTGCTGCTCACTTTCGTGGTGGGCATGATCCTCAACATGGGCACCAACTTCCTGCTGGGCACCATCTCGTTCGTTTCCAACTCGGTCACGAACATTCTGCAGCTGGCCCTTTCGCTGGACTACGCCATCATCTTCTGCAACCATTTTAAAGAAGAACACGAGACCCTGCCCTTGAAAGAGGCGGTCATCGAGTCGCTGGCCAAGAGTATCCCGGAGATCAGTTCCAGCTCCCTGACCACCATCGGCGGTCTGGTGGCCATGCTGTTCATGCAGTTCAAGATCGGCCCGGATATGGCCATCTGCCTGATCAAGGCCATCCTGTTCTCCATGCTGTCGGTCTTCGTGGTCATGCCCGGCCTGCTGATGCTGTTTGGCCCTTACATGAGCAAGACCAAGCACCGCAACTTTGTGCCCAAGATCTCGTTCGTGGGCCGCTATGCTTACAAAACCCGCAAGATCGTTCCCCTCGTCTTTGCAGTGGTGCTGGTGTTTGCCTACCATTTCCAGACACAGTGCCCCTACGCCTATGGTTACGGCCCCATCAAGACGCCAGTGCTGAATGAGACGCAGATCGCCGATAACATGATCGACGAAAACTTTACCAAGTCCAACCTGGTGGCTCTCGTCGTACCAAAGAACGACGATTACCGGGTGGAAGCAGCCATGATCAAAGAACTGGAAAGCCACGATGAGGTGGACCACACCCGCGGCCTTTCCAACATCGAGGCCATGGACGGCTACATGCTGGAAGACCGGCTCACTTCCCGCCAGTTCTCTGAGATGGCGGGCCTGGATTACGAGCTGGCTCAAGTGGTCTACACAGGCTACGCGTTGGAAAATGATGAGTACGGCCAGGTCATTGGCAACTTCTCCAACTACAGTGTGCCGCTCATTGATATGTTCCTCTACGTCTGTGACGAGGTCGATTCCGGCATTGTCAGCCTGGACCAGGATCAGATCAACGACCTGCATGATGCCCAGACCCAGATGCTGAGCGCAAAGGCCCAGCTGCAGGGCGCGGATTACAACCGTATTCTGGTCTACCTGAACCCCAGCCTCCAGAGCGGGGATGAAATGTATGAGTTCACGGACCAGATGCGCACCATCGCCCGGAAGTATTACCCGGACGGCGACATTTATCTGGCGGGCGATGCCACCAACGAGTACGACTTCCAGAAGTCGTTTGCCATCGACAACATCGTGGTCAGCGTGGTCTCCGTGCTGATCGTCCTGATCGTCCTGCTGTTCACGTTCCAGTCAGTGGCAATGCCCATCCTGCTGATCCTCGTCATCGAGGGCGCGATCTGGGTCAACTTCTCCGTCCCCGCTTTTATCCACACGCCGCTGTACTTCATGGGCTACCTGATCGTCAGCTCCATCCAGATGGGTGCAAACATCGATTACGCCATCGTCATTGCAACCCGCTACAACGAGCTGCGGGATAAGATGGACCATAAGACGGCCATGATCGAGACGCTGAACTTTGCGTTCCCCACCATTCTCACCTCCGGCACCATCATGACGGTGGCCGGTACCCTGATCGGTCAGATGACGTCCGATGCCTGCATCGTGGGCATCGGCCAGTGCCTGGGCCGCGGTACCATCATCTCCATCTTCCTGGTGCTGTTCGTCCTGCCGCAGATCCTGCTGGTGGGTGGCAAGCTGGTGGATAAAACTTCGTTCTCCATGCATCATGTGGTGCTGCACACCAACACGGCCAGCGGCCGGGTGCGTGTCAATGGCATGGTGCAGGGCGAGGTGAACGGCTCCGTGGCCGGTACCATGAACGCCATTGTGGATGGAAACGTACATCTTACCGTTCTTTCTGGTAAAATCTCACAGGAGGTGCAGGATGAAAACGACTCCCATGCGGACGAATGAGTCTGCGGCGGGCAGCACCCGGCTGCTGCACCGCCTGACCGCTGCGCTGCTGGCACTGGTGCTGGCGGCTTCGGCGGCGCTGCCGGTATTTGCGGCCGACACCGCGCCGACGGATACCATTTACATCAACAGTGTTTCGGACCTGCTGGCCTTTGCCGACAAATGCGGCTTTGATCAGTGGTCCAAAGGCAAGACCGTGATCCTGCAGGAAGACCTCTCGCTGGAGGATACGGAGTGGGCCCCCGTTGCGTCGTTCAGCGGCGCGTTCAAGGGCAACGGCCACACCATCTCGGATGTCAGCCTCGTGGGGGCTTATTCTCCAGCCGGCTTCTTCGGCATCCTGGAAGAGGGCGGTTCCATTCAGGACCTTACCATCAAGGGTGTGGTCAATCCCGCTGGTACCCAGAAGACCGCAGGCGGTCTGGTGGGCGCCAACTACGGCACCATTATTAACTGCACGTTCTCCGGTGCTGTCCACGGCGAGGAGGAGGCGGGCGGTCTGGTGGGCCGCAATGAGACGAGCGGAACCATCGACCACAGCACCTCCCGTGCCATGGTCAGCGGTGCGTATGCCACCGGCGGCATCGTGGGCTACAACCTCGGTGTCATCACCGGCTGCACCAATGTGGGTGCCGTCAACTCCGAGTATCAGGAGTCCGCCCTCGATATGGAGGGCCTCCCGGCCACCCTGCTGGAGCTGGTCAAGAAGGATATGGGCGATGACCTGAGCAATAACATCTCCAATGTCTCCTCGGATACCGGCGGCATTGCAGGCCGCTCCTCCGGCCTGATCCTCAGCAGTGCCAACGCGGGCGACGTGGGCTATGCCCATGTAGGCTATAACGTGGGCGGCATCGTGGGCCGGACCGATGGCCTGATCTCCGGCTGTGTCAACCAGGGCCTGGTACAGGGCCGCAAGGACGTGGGCGGCATTGCCGGCCAGGCAGAGCCCTATGTGGAGCTGGACCTGGACCAGAGCACCATCAACCGTCTGCGCACCGAGCTGGACACGCTGCACACCATGGTCAACGGCGCGGCCGATGACATGGACGGCAGCACCGGCCTCCTCAATACCGACCTCAACACCCTGAACTCTCAGATGGACACTGCCGTGCAGGCAGCCCGCCGTCTGCAGGAGCAGGGAGGCGATTACTTTGACGAAGTGGCGGACGAGGTGGACCGCACGGGCGACCTCATCTCCGATACATTTACCCGGCTGGAGCCCGTGATGGACACGGGTGTCGACGCACTGGATCAGATGACCACCGCCGTGGGCCAGCTCAAGTGGGTCACCGCGGAGATGGCGGCCGAGATGTTGACCGCCTCCACGGCACTGGCCAAGGCTTCTTCCGGCGCGCACAAGGCCAGCGACGCGCTGGATTCCAGCAAGCAGGGTCTGGAGCAGATCAGCAAGGGTCTGGATGACCTGATCGCCTCGCTGCCGGGCAAGGATGACAGCGGCCTGAGCAGCGCCATCAGCACCATTCTGGGCGGCTATTCCAGCGTGTCCGGTGACGCGGTGGACGATCACATCAAAACAGCCATCTCCCTGCTGCAGGTAGCGAATTCCGCCATGAGCATCCTCTCGTTGGGTTCCGGCATGAGCGGCCAGATGAAGCTGCTGACCACCGGCCTGGGTCTGCTGCGGAGCGCCACGCTGCTGGCCGATGACGGCCAGCTGGCTTCCGCCGGCAAGCAGGTCACCCGCGCCGTGGGCAATATGGCAGGCCTGGCCACGCAGATCGGCGCGCTGCTGGGCAACACCGCCAACCTCGTTTCGGAACAGGGCAATCCCCAGATGGCCTCTGCCCTTACCAGCATGTCCGGCGCACTTGGCAATGTGGGCGACCAGCTGGGCAATCTGGAAGATATTCTGGATAAGCTGGGCTTCAACACCGGCAACATCAGTTCCGGCAATGCCTCCATTCAGGCGGGTCTGGATTCCCTGAGCGATGCCGCACAGGATCTGGGCAAGGCTGCGGATGATTTTGACAAGTCTCTGGATATCCTCAAGACGGATTCCGCCCTCACCAGCGCAACGCTGGGCCACATGTCCGCCAGCCTCGGCATCATGGCGGAGGGCATGAGCGGCCTGACCAGCATGACCAGCCAGGCGGCGGATATCGTCCACTGGCTGGCGGAGCAGGATCCCATCCATGTGCCGCGCCCCTCTTCCGAGATGACCGCGACCAAGGATGAACTGTTTGACGCTGTGACGAACATGACCGACCAGATGAGCACCCTCAACCGGGATATGCTCTCGGCCAGCAACACCCTCACCAGCAACCTCCGCTCCATCAACGACCAGATCAATGTGGTCTCCAACCTGCTGCTGGATGCTGTGGAAGAGATCAGCGACCCCGGCAGCAAGAACATCTTTGAAGATGAGTCCGAGAACCTGACGGCCCAGAACGAGGGCAAGATCGAGGGCTGCACCAACCGCGGCACCGTGGAAGCCGACATGAATGTGGGCGGCATCGCGGGTACCATGGCGGTGGAGAACACCCTTGACCCCGAAGACGACGATAAGGATGAGAACCGTTCGCTCCTGCGCACTGAGTACACCATCAGCGCGGTGGTCATGAACTGTGTCAACGAGGGCACCGTTACCTCCAAGAAAGAGGCAGCGGGCGGCATCTGCGGCGAGATGGATCTGGGCTACATCACGGGCTGCGAAGCTTACGGCAAAGTGGATGGCAACAACAAGGTGGGCGGCATTGCAGGCCGTTCCTCCGCAAAGCTGATCTCCAACTGGGCCAAGTGTGAGCTGACCGGCAGCAAGTACATTGGCGGCATCGTGGGCCAGGGCGCGGACAGTGTCCTGACCGGCAACAACTGCATCGTCAAGGATAACCGCGCCATGGTGGATATCCATGAGCCGGACGATGACGGGGATGACTCCGAAGTGGCCCTCTCCACGAGCAGCAGCAACACCGACGGTCAGTATTGGGGCGCCATTTCCGGCGGCCAGGATGGTACGTTCACGGGGAACTTGTTTGTCTCCGATACCCTGCGTGGCGTTGACCGCATCAGCCGTGCCGGTCAGGCAGAGCCCATTGATTACGATACCATGCGGGCACTGGAGGGCGCGCCCAAGGGCTTCCAGAAGCTGACGCTGACCTTTATGGCCGACGGCCACATCGTGGACCAGCGCACCTTTACTTACGGTGCATCGTTTACCGAGGCGGATTACCCCGAGCTGCCCCAGAAAGACGGTTACTTTGCCGAGTGGAGCACCCCGGTGCTGGATGACCTCCATCTGGACACCGTGGTCACGGCGCTGTACACCTCTTACATCCCGGCACTGAAGAGCATTGATGTCCGCACCAACGGCCGTCCGATCTTCTATGTAGATGGCCTGTTTGGCGGCTCCAATGCCCTGAGCGTTACCTCCCAGACGCCGTCCGGCGTGGCCAATGCCACCGAGCAGTGGCTGCTGGACTTCTCGGACGACGGGCAGGAGACCCACACCATCCGCTATCTGCCGCAGGGCAAGCAGGGCAGCGTCTATGTCCAGCAGGATGGCAAATGGATCAAAGTGCCTACCGATACCTTTGGCAGCTACATCACCTTTACGGCTGCCGGGACCGAGATCGTCATGGCCTTTGTGCCCAAGGGCATCCCGCTCTGGGAGCTCTGCGGCGGCACGGTAGCCGCGCTGCTGGTGGCAGCATTCCTCGCACGGAAGCTGATCCACAAGCGTAAGGCCCGTAAGGCCAAAAAGAACGCTGCCCCCGTGGAGGAACTGGATACGCCGATTGAATCGGACGACCAGAGCACCGAGCAGCACACCAAATAAAAACCAGCCCTTGGGCTGAAATGGAAAAGGCTCCGGGCCTGCCTCCCTGTGAAAGGGGAGTACAGGCCCGGAGCCTTTTTTGCGGATACGGAAAACGTGTCAGACGCTCTTTTTGTAGACGATAAGGGAAACGATGGCGGAGAGCACTTCCGTGGCCCAGAACGCGTTCCAGACGCCCACAGGGCCAAACTGTCGGCAGAGCACCCAGGCCAGCGGCATGATGAAGACGATGTAGCGGCACAGGGAGATCACCAGCGACTGCGTGCCCTTGCCCAGACCTTCCAGCGCACCGGAAGAGGTGGTGGAGATGGCGGAGACCACAAAGCCCAGGCAGATGATCCGCAGAGCAACTTTTCCGGCTTCCACCGTCTCCGGGGTAGAGGTAAAGAGCCGCATGAGAGGCTCCGAGGCTGCCAGACAGCCAAGGGTGCCCGCTGCCATGATGGCGGCGCTCAGGATGAGGGTGATCTGGTAGAGCTGGCGTACCCGTTTGTGCTCCCCGGCACCGTAGTTGTAGCTGATGAGGGGACGCATTCCCTGCACGATGCCGTTGGCGGGCAGGTAGAGGAATGTCTGTAGTTTGTAGTAGATGCCCAGCACCACCACATAGCTGCCCGAGAACGCGGCCAGCAGGCTGTTGAGGAACGTGACCAGCAGAGAGGGAAGCGCCAGGTTGAGGATGGCCGGGATGCCGATGGAGTAGAGCCGGGTGTCCAGCTCTTTGTCCAGCTTCAGGCAGGCGCGGCGCAGCCGGACGGGCAGCTCCGTGGAAGCGTACACCACGAGGTAGACACCAGTGCTCAGTGCCTGGCCGATACCGGTGGCCAGCGCCGCGCCTGCAATGCCCATGGCAGGGAACGGCCCGATGCCAAAGATGAGCAGCGGGTCCAGGATGATGTTGCCCACACAGCCCACGATGAGGGCTACCATGGTCACTTTCATCCGGCCCACGGACTGAAAGATCTTCTCAAAAGCCAGGGAGGCCATGTTGACCGTGGCAAAGCCAAACACGATGCGGGAATAGGTCAGGCCCATGGAGAGCACTTCGGCATCCGTTGTAAAGTGCCCCAGGAAAGACGGCATGATGGCAATGGCAATGGCCGAGCCGAGGATGCCGTGCAGCAGGGAAAACGCCATGCCGTGGGTAGCGGCCTGATCGGCTTTTTCGTGCTCCCCGGCACCCAGGCAGAGGGCCACCAGTGCATTGATGCCGATGCCAAAGCCGATAGCAATGGCGTTGAGCAGGTTCTGCACCGGGAAGACCAGCGAGAGGGCCGTCATGGCGGATTCGTTGATGCGGGCCACAAACAGGCTGTCCACAATGTTGTACAGCGAGTTGACCAGCATGGAAATGACATTGGGCAGCGCCATGGACATCAAAAGCGGGAAGACCGGGCGCTCTTTCATAAAGGTGTTGTTCACAGAAGAAATCTCCTCTCATCGGGTGGGGTTTACAGAGGTTTGGACGCAAAAAAGCCACACAATGGCTTTTGTACCATTGTGTGGCGAAAAATAGCTTGATACTGTAAAAATCCACACGATATTTTAGGAGCTTTAGAATATCACAGCCGAGGCGATTTGTCAAGAGGGCAGGGCGCTCAATCCTGCATGGTCAGGTTGCCGCCTGCGGAAAGGCCCTCTTTCACGCCTGCATCGGTATAGCTGTAGGTGCCGCCTTTCCGCGCTTCGCCTGCTTTCCAGGTGCCGCGGTAGGTGGTGCCGTTGGCCCAGGTGTAGGTGCCGCTGCCGTCCCGCAGGTCGGCGGCAAAGCTGCCGGAGAACTGATCCCCATTGGCGTAATTCACCGTGCCGGAGCCGCTGCGCTGGCCATCGGCCCAGCTGCCCGTGTAGGTGCTGCCGTTGGCATACTTCATGGTACCGGAGCCGCTGGGCTGGCCGCCTGCAAAGTTGCCGTCATAGCTGTTGCCGCTGGCGGTTTTCAGGGTGCCTTTGCCCTCCAGCTTGCCGTCCGTAAAGGTGCCGGTATAGACATCGCCGTTGGGTTTGGTCAGGGTGCCGGTCTGCTTGGAGCCGTCCACCTTGCCCACAAACTTGCTGCCGTCGGCAAGGGTCAGCGTCTGGGTCACGTTTTCCGGGGCCGCGGAGCTGGCAGCAGCCTCCGAAGAAGCCGTGCTGGATGCACTGCTGGCCGAAGAAGCGGGCTTCTCCTCTTTTTTGCTGGAAGCGCTGGCGGCCTTGGAACTGCTGGCTGCACTGGATGCCGCCTTGGAAGAAGCCGCGCTGCTGGCGGGCTCCTCCTGCTTGGTGGAGGGAGCGCTGGCCGGAGCTTCGCTGGCGGCGGGGGAGGAGGCAGCAGCCTCACTGGAAGAAGCTGCTTCGCTCTCTGCCGCGCTGGAAGCGGCTTCACGTTCCGGTTCCGCGGCTTTGGAGCTGCTGGAAGTCTTGGCCGTTGCCGTGGGCAGGAAGAGCTCTTCCGCCGTCGGGGTGCCCCGCAGGGTGAACTGATAGGCCAGCAGGCCGCCCAGGAACGCAACCGAGAGGACAGCCACCGGGAGCAGGGGGCCAAGCTTGACGGATTTTTTCTGGGCCGTGGGTTTGTAGACCGCCTGCGGCCCCTTGGGTGCATCGACGGTGCGTACCTTGCTCAGGTCCAGCGGGCCTGCCTGCAGGGCGGGGGTGTCGTCGGTTTTTTCAGGAGTGTCATCCACCGCGATCTCGATTTTGGTGGCATCGACCAGAGCCGTCCGGAATGCCTCCAGCGACGGCCAGCGGTCGGCTGCGTTCAGAGCAAGGCCTTTCTGGAGCACGTTGTTCAGCGCGTCCGGGATGTCGGGCAGGGTGCGAAGCGCCGCACCGTTCAGCCGGGCTTTGGCCGCCATGGGCAGGTGGCCGCTCAGAGCGCCGAACAGGCAGGCCGCGACCGGGTAGACCTGAGCAGCCGGGGTGCGGGCACTCCAGGCGTTCCAGAACTCCCAGGGCAGCAGCTGCGGGTTGGCGGCATCGGCGGCGTCCCACTCTTTCAGGGAGTGGGGCTTACCGCAGGAGAGCACTTCCCGGGCGTCTTTGCTCAGTACGATCTGCTCCGGGCAGACATCCATATAGGTGGTTTCCGGGTCTGCCTGAGCCGAAATGGTTTGGATGGTCAGCAGCGTCAGGCGCACAGCGTCCTGCCAGGGCAGGGAACCGCCGTTTGCCGCAACGTGCTGCGAAAATGTGAGTTGTTCCACGCTGGTTCCTCCAAAGGGTGATCAAAAAGCGGCTCGGCTCAGCCGTAAAGCTGGCTCATCAGAGCCGCCCGCCGGGCGCTCTTCTGGCTCTTGTAACTGCTCATGGCCTGGTCTGCCAGGGCGGTGCTCTGGCCGTTGGCCTTGAGCACCGAGCGCATCTGGCTCACAATGCGGTTGACCTCACTGTCGCAGGAGGCCTGCAGGGCCGAGAGCTGGCCGGCTTTGGACATGCAGATGGCAATTTTGCGGCTGCGGGTCTGCTGCTCCGGCGGCAGAGATTTATACTCTGCCTTGGCGGAAGCAATGCAGGCATTCAGGCCGCTTTCCGCCCGGCCTTTCACAGCATAGAGCTGCTGGACCAGTGCCTTGACCTCGCCCTCATAGGCGGCCTCCGAGAGGCTGACATTGCCGGAAGTGCCGGTGCTGCCGGAGACAGCACTGCTCTGGGCGGGCGTTTCTGCATCGGCCTGTGCCTCACGGGAAGCAGCGTCCGAAGAAGCTTCGCTCTCTGCAATGGCAGAAGCGGAAGTCTCGTCCGCAGGGGAGCTGTTGGCCGCGCCGCCGCTCTGGGCGGCACCTGCCGTGGTGCCGACGGGCTCCACGGTGATGACGCCGGGCAGGTCGGCCAGTGCATCCAGGGTCAACTCACCGCTGATGAGCTGGGAAAGTTCGGTATCCGAGATGGTGACCACCTCCCGCGTGCTGCTTTCGGCTTCCAGGATGGTCTCATCCAGCGGAGCCGTGCGGGCCTTGATGTAATTGCTCACCGGCACGAGCCAGAAGCCGATCACGGCAGCCAGGACCGCGCCCACAGCCAGAAGCACGAGCTGAAAAATTTGTTTCTTTTGCATATACGTTACTTTTTAATTAGCCCAGGTAGCCCTTAACGTCTCTCCAGATGTGCCAGAAGCCGTAGAAGTAGCCCAGGTGTGCAATGACACCCATGTCGTCCACGTTCTTGAACCAGTTGGCAATGGGAGTGAAAGAACTCTGCTTGGCGCTGTTCCAGATGGCGTTGCGGACGTCACTCTTGACGGTGTCACGCAGGAAGTCGCCGATGAAGTAGTTGAACAGCTTCTCGTACTGAACATCGCCGCTGCCGACGATGTAGGTCTTTTCTTCTTCGGGGATCACGGCATAAGCAACAGGATAGTTCATAATAAAATTCCTCTTTTCCAAAGTTTGTAATAAAAATATCGGTAAAAATATCGGATTTTCAATCAAAGACAAAAGATGATCAAATCCACATGCCCAGCATCTTTTTGGGCTGGTGCGGGGAGATGATGTCCAGCTCCTGGTCGTCAAACAGCTCGTCACCGTTGCGGACGATCCGGTCGGCGATCTCAGTGCCCAGCGTCTTCTGCAGCATCTGGATGCCCTCCGCCATCCGGGGCGGGCGCTTGTCCGGGGAGTGGGTGTCCGTGGAGAGCACATGCACGAGCCCCCACGAGATGAATTTGCAGAGCTTCTTGCGGAGCTTTGCATCTTGCAGCAGGGCCCCGGCGTTGATCTGCGCGTAAGCACCGGCGGCCACCCACTCATACAGCAGGGTGGGGTCGTCCAGCACATAGGGGTAACGCTCAATGTGCGCGATCAGCGGCAGGATGCCCTGTTCCTGCAAAGCGTACAGGGTCTGCCTGATAAAATGAGGCTTATGGGTGGTGGGAAACTCAATGAGCATGTAGGCGGTGTCGCCCATGCAGAGGGCCTTGGCGTCCAGCTCACAGAGCTTGGGAGAAAAGTAAACTTCGCTGCCCAGCTTGAACCGGAAGTCCATCGGCGCTTCTTTCAGTGCCTCGGTCAGCCGCGCGTAGGCGGCGGCACGCTTTTCCAGAAAAGCTTCCACTGTGGTGCGCTCGCTGTTGAAATGGCTGGTGAACGCGATGTTGCGCACGCCGTCCTCATACTCCTTGTGGAGCAGCTCCAGCGAGACCGAGACATCTTTGGCACCGTCGTCAATACCAGGCAGGATATGGCAGTGCAGATCAGTCATGGTTCGTTACCCTTTCGGCTGGCTTTGCGTGCTTTCGCTTTTCCGGGCTTTGCGATGCCGCCGGATCCATCTGGGGGGGGGGTACCGTAGGAGTAGCCGTAGCTATAATAGTTGTAAGCGTAGTTGGAGCCCTTGAGCGCCATCTTGGCGTCATAGCGGGTCAGCACGGCACCCAACACTTTTACGCCGGTGTCTTTCAGCTTCTTGACAGCGGCCTCCACGGACTCGGCCGGGGCGTAGCTGGAACGAACAACAAACAGAGCACCGTCCACCTGATTGCCGACGACCGCCGCGTCTGTCACCATGGAGATGGGAGGCGCGTCGAAGATGACATAATCAAAAGTGGCGCGCAGCTGCTGGATCATCTGCTGCATCCGGGCCGAGCCCAGCAGCTCCGAGGGGTTCGGAGGGGGCGTGCCGGCAGGCAGGAACGTGATCTTGAACTGCTCCAGCCGCAGCAGAGCCTCTTCCAGCTTGCACTGGTTGGAGACAATATTGGAAACGCCTTTCACATTGTGACCGGCTTTCAGGTATTTGTGCAGCACGGGCTTGCGCAGGTCGCAGTCCACCAGGGCTACATTTTTGCCGTCTTCGGCCAGGGTCAGGGCCAGGTTGACTGAGACGTTGCTCTTGGCCTCTTCCGGCATGGTACTGGTGACCACAATGGCGCGGGCTCCGGTGGAGCTGGTCAGAAAGTTCAGGTTGGTGCGCAGGGATTTGTAAGCTTCCACATACGCAAAGGGCATTCCTTTCTGGGAGATCAGCTGCAGGGAGCGCTGGCCGGGGTCAGAGTTTTCAATTTTCGGTTTGAACGGATTCCACATCTTACATCACACCTCAGGGATAAAGCCCAAAACAGGGAGGTCCAGCTTCTTCTGAACATCTTCGTCGTCTACAATGTAGTTGTGCAGCAGGTGGCTGACCACCAGCAGAGCGCAGGCCGCTACCATACCGGCCAGAGCGCAGAGCAGCGTGGTCTTCTTGGTCTGGGGATAGACAGGCGTGGTGTCGATCTCCACGTCGCTCACTGCCTTGCAGGAGCCTGCCTCGACCTTTTCCACGATCACGTCCGGCGCGACCTCCGCGATCGTCTGCGCGATCTTGCCCGCCAGGCCCGGGTTCTCATTGGTCACCGTAATGGCCATGATCTGGGTGGAGTTGACGCTGCCCACCGTGATGCTGTCTGCCAGCTGGCTGTAGGTCATGTCTAGGCCCATCCGCTGGATGACATCGTTGAGCACGAGGTTGCTCTTGATGATGACCGCATAGGTGTCGATCATGTTTTTTGCCGAGGTGATGTTGTCGTTGCTCACGGTCGTCGTGTTATCCTGCCGGGTATTGACGATCATGTTGACGGACGCCTGATACCGGGGCGTCAGCGCGAACGTGCATACCAGAAAGCTGATCACCGCCGCCACAAGGCCCACCGCCACGATCTGCAGCACATGGCTCCACAAAAGCCGCAGCAGCTCGCTCAGGTCGATCACTTCTTCTTCCATTTCCATTTGTCTCATCGCCTTTCTCAGTTGAAATTACGTGGGAACATGCCTTTCGCCTCTCTAAAAATTGACGCAGAAAAACAAAGGCTCTAACACCCCATCTAATTTTAAACGGTATGTCCCCACAATTCAAGCAAAATTGGAAAAAAACCCGGAATATGCAAAAGATTGGCGAAATTTACAAACGGAAGTAAAACTCTGGCGATGATTTTGGAGCGGATACCGTGCAGGGGTGGAACAGAAACCTGACCGGAGTTGTAAAATGCGGCTGCCCGACAGGAACAGAATTTCTCCGGGCAAAAAAGAACCCCTGCAACGGGTACCGGGGATATTCCGGCACAAATTGCAGGGGAAACGCGTTCGGCGCTCAGCCGTAGAGTTTGCTGGTGAGGGAAGAGACCATTTCGCTCTTCTGGGCCTTGTAGGCAGCCAGTGCCTCGTCGGCCAGGGCGGTGCTCTGGCCGTTCTGGGTCAGCAGGGCGCGCATCTGGTTTACGATGTCGTCCACCTCTTTGTCACAGGAAGCCTCCATGGCTTTCAGCTCACTGGCCTTGCCCATCACGATGGCGATTTTGCGGCTCTTGGTCTGCTTGGCGGCAGGCAGAGCCTTGTACTCTGCCGTGGCCGACTGGATGGTGTTGTTCAGGCTGCTCTCGGCCCGGGCCTTGACGGCGTAGAGCTGGTTGATGAGAGCCTGCAGTTGCTGCTCATACTCCGGCAGGGCAGTGGTGCTCCCCGTGCCGGGGTCAGCGGCCTCGGCGCGCTGCTGGGTCAGCTGCTCCAGCGTGGTGCTGCCGGAGACGAGTTCCTGCAGCTCGGAGGAGGTCAGGCTGCCCAGCACCTCGGTCTGCTGGCTGGCAGAGGGAGTCCCGGCGGAAGGGTCCTGCTGGGCGGTGCTCTGGGCAGGCTGCGTGGTCTGGGTGCTGCCCGATGCGGCGGAGCCGTCAGCCGTCTCGGAGCAGGCGGTTAGAGTCAGTGCCAGCACAGCGGTCAGTGCCAGCACGCAAAAACGATTGTTCTGTTTCATAAAACCCCTCGTAAGATCATATCCGATAAAATGGAAGCGATTGCCCGTTTACTGTACCACGTTTCACTGCCCTTGACAAGAGACGATTTTTTACGCTGTGGACCTGTATGCACCGCTTGCGCATTCCCCATCTCTGTGGTATGATAAAAGCAGAAATCAGGCTCTGATCCCGCCGCGGGGCGGGCCGCTGTCCGGTGTGCATCTGGACAGCGATTTGTTTGGTTTGCTGGTTAGCTTCTGCTAACAAAATGCCTAAATTTAAGCTGCTGCCTTTGTGCAATCTGCAAAAGCTGCGGCAGAGGCAAAAAATTTTTGGAGGTTTCCTCAGATGATCGAGACGATTTTAAAAGTAGATGGCATGATGTGCGGCATGTGCGAGAGCCACGTCAATGAGACGGTCCGCAAGACGGCGGATGTCAAAAAGGTGACCTCTTCCCACACCAAGGGCGAGACGGTCATTCTCTCGGAGCAGGAGCTGGACATTGACGCCCTCAAGGCGGCCATTGCCGAGACAGGCTATACCGTCAAAGGTGCCCAGAGCCATCCCTATGAGAAAAAAGGTTTTTTGAGCTCGTTGTTCCATAAATAACCATCTTTCATTGCAGGAGGTGCGTTTCCATGAGGATCTTAGTGTACGGTGCAGGCGTGCAGGGCTGTGAGCTGGCCCACCGGCTGGCACAAAACGAGAAAAACACGGTGACTCTGCTGGCGCGGGGCGAGTGGAAAGAGCGGATCGACCAGAAAGGCCTCACCATCCGCCACTGGGCCCAGCTCAAAACGACTGTGGACCGTGTGCCGACCATTGAAACGCTGGCCCCGGAGGAAAGCTATGACATCGTGTTTGTCACGGTGCAGGCAGGCCAGCTGCCGGAGATCCTGCCCGTCCTCAAGCAGAACAAGAGCGAGTTTTTTGTGTTTGTGGGCAACCAGCCCCATGCTCGCTCTGTCCTGCAGGCCATGCAGCGCCCGGCGGATAAGATCGCGTTCGGCTTCCAGAACAACGGCGGACGCCGGGAGAACGGCCAGGTCATCAGTGTCCACGCGGGCATTGGCATGACGGTAGGCGGCGCGACAGCGCCGCTGTCCGGTACATTCCGCCAGCGGCTGCAGGCGGCGTTTGCGGGCGTCAAGTACAAGCTGACGTTCTACAGCGATATGGACGAGTGGCTCAAGTGCCACCTGGCCCTGATCCTGCCGGTGTGCTATGTCTGCTACGCCTGCAATGGCGACCTGACCAAGGCCACCGCCGAGCAGCGCAAGCTCATGCTCGACGCGGCGTGGGAGGGCTGCATGATGCTCAAGGCGGCAGGCGTCCCGGTAAACGACGCGGAGAACACCAGCTACTACGAGGCCTGCACCCCCGGCCGCAAAAAGATGGACAGAATGATGCTGATGATGACGAAAACGCCGCTGGGTCGCCTGTGTGCCAGCGACCACGCCATGCATGCCGTGGAAGAGATGCACTACCACGATGAGGCGTTTGAGGCCATCCGTGCCACTACCCGGACGGCGATGCCTGCCTGGGACACCCTGCGCAATGAGATGCCCAGCTGGAAGACCTTGCTGCTGCGGTCAAAGCATCGCGTATAAAAACTCAGAACCACAAAAGGGCAGGCCGCGCGCCTGCCCTTTTTGAGCGTTGCGGAAAAACGGGGAAAACTGTAAAATAAAAAGTCTGTTCGTTTCCACGCGCTTGGCTGCACCCGCGCCGAAGAGGGCTGCCATTGCCGGACTGCCGAGAACACCACCCGGGAGGATCGTCCCATCAATCTCTTCCATCTTTCTTCACCAAATCTTAGCCAGCAAAAAATTCAAAAAGAACCCGCTTTATGTTAAAGTATAATCAATGTGGGCAGGAACGTTTCGCTTGGAACGATGCAAAAAGCGAATGGTAAAAATTTTTTGCCAAAATGCCGAAAAATGGGCTGCCGCTTTTGGCAAATTCACAAAATGTTTAACTTTTTGCATCGAAATTACTATTTTTAACGTGTAAAATAAAGACTGCGGATTGAATGTCCCACCCATTTGGTTTATAATATCCCCGTATGCGGGCCGGAGAGTGTTTCTTCGGCTCCTCCCTGTTTTTTGCCCCTGCACGCATCGGGGCAGGGCAGGGGAGCACGATCCTTCAAGGAGGAAAAACAACTGTGAGAGTAGGTCTTGACATCGGCAGCACCACCATCAAGTGCGTGGTGCTGGATGAAAACGATGCGCTGGTGTATTCGACATACGAGCGACACTATAGTCATATTCTGGAAAAGGCGCAGGAACTGCTGCGCCGCATTGATACCGAGCAGCTGCACGGGCAGACCGCCCTGCTCAGCATCTCCGGCTCGGCAGGCATGGGCCTGGCCGACAGCTGCAAGGTGCCCTTTGTGCAGGAGGTCTTCTCCACCCGTGTGGCCGTCAAGCGGTTTGTCCCCCGGACGGACTGCGTGATCGAGCTGGGCGGCGAGGATGCGAAGATCCTGTTCCTGACCAACGGCACCGAGGTGCGGATGAACGGCAGCTGTGCCGGCGGCACGGGTGCGTTCATCGATCAGATGGCAACTTTGCTGAAAATGAGCGCCGATGAGATGAACAAAGCAGCCGAGCAGGCACAGCGTACTTATACCATCGCTTCCCGCTGCGGCGTGTTTGCCAAGAGCGACGTCCAGCCCCTCATCAACCAGGGTGCCCGGACGGAAGATATCGCGGCCAGCATCTATAAGGCAGTGGTCAACCAGACCATTGCCGGCCTGGCACAGGGCCGCCCCATCCAGGGCAACATCCTGTATCTGGGCGGGCCGCTGACGTTCAGCACCGTGCTGCGCAAGAGCTTTGATGAAGCGCTGGGCGTAACGGGCACCTGCCCTGAGAACAGCCTGCTGTATGTGGCGCTGGGTGCCGCCCTTTACGCGGATAAGGCGTTCAACCTCTCGGAGGTGGCCAAGGCGCTGGATGAGTACGCCGCCACGGCAACCTATGCCAGCGAGCCGCCCCTCTTTGCCAACAAGGAAGAGTACGAGGCGTTCCATGCCCGGCACATGTCCCACAGCGTGCCCAGGGTGCCGTTCAGCGCCCAGTGCGGCCCGGTGCATATCGGCATCGACTCCGGCTCCACCACCGTCAAACTGGTGGTCGTGGACGAGAAGAGCCAGATCCTGTACACCAATTACCAGCCCAACCTCGGCAACCCGCTGCCTCTGATCCGGGAGCAGCTGCTCAAAATTTACAAGGAGCACCCGGGCCTGCAGGTGGCCAGTGTGACCACAACCGGCTACGGCGAGGAGCTGGTGAAAAACGCGTTCCGCTGTGATTACGGTCTGGTGGAAACGGTGGCCCACTTTACAGCCGCCAAATACTTTATGCCGGATGTCGATTTTATCATCGACATCGGCGGCCAGGATATGAAGTGCTTCAAGATCGAGGATGGTGCCATCAGCAACATCTTCCTGAACGAAGCCTGTTCTTCCGGCTGCGGCAGCTTTTTGCAGACCTTTGCCCAGGCGCTGGGGTATGACGTCAAGGAGTTTGCCGCTCTCGGCCTGTTTGCTGACCGCCCCGTGGATCTGGGCAGCCGCTGCACCGTGTTTATGAACAGCTCGGTCAAGCAGGCCCAGAAAGATGGTGCATCCATCCAGAACATTTCGGCCGGTCTGTCCATCAGCGTGGTCAAAAACGCGCTGTACAAGGTCATCCGCGCTTCCAGCCCCGAGGAGCTGGGCCGGAAGATCGTGGTGCAGGGCGGTACGTTTTATAACGAAGCCGTCCTCCGTGCCTTTGAAAAAGAAATGGGCGTCGAGGTCATCCGTCCCGACATCGCGGGCCTGATGGGCGCTTACGGTGCGGCACTGTTCGGTCTGCGCCAGAGCAAAAAGAACGGCAAAACGGTCTCCGATATGATGAGCCAGGCCGAGCTCAAGAACTTTGACCAGAAAGTGGTCAGCGTCAAGTGCGGCGGCTGCGGCAACCACTGCCAGCTCACCGTCAATACCTTTGCCGATGGCCGCAAATTCATCTCGGGCAACCGCTGCGATAAGCCGGTGACGGGCAAGAGCGAGGACAACAGCCTCAACCTCTACGCCTACAAACAGCAGCTTCTGGCCAGCTACAAGCCGGTACCCGGCAAGCGTGGCTCCATCGGCATCCCGCTCTGCCTGGGCTTCTATGAGCTGCTGCCGTTCTGGTACGCGTTCTGGACCAAGCTTGGCTTTGCCGTCCACACCAGCCCGGTGTCCAGCCGTGGCCTCTATCTGGCCGGTCAGGCGACCATCCCCAGCGATACGGCCTGCTTCCCGGCCAAGCTCAGCCACGGCCACATCAAGGCCCTGAGCCAGATGCAGCTGGATGCCATCTTCTACCCCTGCCTGACCTACAATGTCGATGAGGGGCTGGGGGACAACCATTATAACTGCCCCGTGGTGGCTTACTACCCCGAGGTTCTGGCAGGCAACTGCCCGGAGCTGGAGGGCAAGAAGTTCATTTACGATTACGTCGGCATCCATCGCCCGAAAGATTTCGTCCACAAGATGGCGAAAAATGTTCTGCCCAAGTACTTCGGCGGCATCTCGGAGAAAGAGGTGCAGGAGGCAGCCGATGCAGCCTACGCTGAGTACGAGGCCCACATGGCAAAAATTCGGGTCAAGGGCAGCGAGATCATTGACGAAGCCCGCCGTCAGGGCAAGCGAATCATCGTGCTGGCGGGCCGTCCGTATCATGTGGACCCGGAGGTCAACCACGGGATCGACCACCTCATCACCCGCCACGGCGCGGCAGTGGTCACCGAGGACAGCATTTCCAACCGGGTGGAGAAATTCCCCACCAGCGTCCTGAACCAGTGGACCTACCACAGCCGCCTGTATGCAGCGGCCAAGTACTGCACCACCCAGAAAGACATGGATCTGGTGCAGCTGGTTTCGTTCGGCTGCGGCGTGGACGCCATTACCACCGACGAGACCCGCGAGATCCTGCAGGAGGGCGGCAAGCTCTATACCCAGCTCAAGATCGATGAGATCACCAACCTTGGCGCGGTCAACATCCGCCTGCGCAGCCTGTTTGCTGCTCTGGATGAGCGCGATGAGGACAGGAGATAACCTATGGAACATCAATATCCAAAATTTACCCCGGAGATGAAGAAGACCCATACCATCCTCATCCCCAACATGGCCGTCACCCAGTTCCGGCTGCTGAAATATGCACTGGAATACGATGGCTACAAGTGCGAGATCCTGGGCAACTGCGGCAGCGCCGTGGCACAGCTGGGCCTGAAGTACGTCCACAACGATACCTGCTACCCGGCGCTGCTGGTCATCGGCCAGTTCCTGGATGCCCTGAACAGCGGCAAATATGATCTCGAACATACGGCCCTGCTCATCACCCAGACGGGCGGTGGCTGCCGTGCTTCCAACTACATCCACCTGCTGCGCAAGGCGCTGGTCAAGGCAGGCTACCCGGAGATCCCGGTGGCCAGCCTGAACTTCTCGGGTCTGGAAAAAGACAGCGGCTTCCAGATGACTCTGCCGCTGGCCCGCCGCGCGCTGGCCTGCATCTTCTATGGCGATATGCTCTGCGCCCTGCGCAACCAGACCGCCCCCTATGAGAACGAAAAGGGGAGTGCGGACAAGCTGGTGGACAAGTGGGTGGAGCGGCTGGGCCGTGTCCTGCTGGCCGGCAAGGGCTTTACCGCCAAGGAGATGAAGCACACGTTCCCGCTCATCGCCCGCGAGTTTGCGGCCATCCCGGTTACCCGGGTGCCCAAGGTCAAGGTGGGCGTGGTCGGTGAAATTTACGTCAAGTACAGCCCGCTGGGCAACAACGACCTGCAGAAGTTTCTGGAGAGCCAGGACTGCGAAGTCAACTTCCCGGGTCTGATGGGCTTTGTGCAGTATTGTGCCTTTAACATGGGCGAAGATCATGTTCTGTACGGCGGAAAACTGGGCACCAAAGTGATCATTGACCAGTTCCTCAATTATCTGGACGGCATTGAGCGCTCCATGCTCAAAGCCACGGCAGACGCCGGTTTCTACGCTCCCGGCCCCTTTAAGGAGCTGGTGGAGAAGCCCAAGGGCGTTATCTCCCTCGGTGCCAAGATGGGCGAGGGCTGGCTGCTGACGGCGGAAATGATCGAGCTGGTGCAGGGCGGTTACGGCAACATCGTCTGTGCCCAGCCGTTCGGCTGCCTGCCCAACCACATTGTGGGCAAGGGCATGGTCAACAAGATCCGCGCCCTGTATCCTGCTTCCAACATCACCCCCATTGATTACGACCCCAGCGCCACCAAGGTCAACCAGGAAAACCGCATCAAGCTGATGCTGGCCGTGGCGAAGGAGCGGCTCAACAATCCGGTACAGGAGCCCGTCAAGCCCCTGACCGCGGAGGAGCTGGCAGGCGGCGCGCCCCGGCTGAGCCACGAGACGGCAAACGTCTGAGAAAGAGAGAG
>QWCV01001049.1_pt1 | contig 28903 bp, 24 predicted proteins | sample 1972621 | NCBI WGS metagenome assembly QWCV01 (sample SAMN09866699, study PRJNA288562) | Human gut metagenome isolate pre2_stool, whole genome shotgun sequencing... | isolation source: gut | host: Homo sapiens | place: USA: California | reverse complement strand
TGGCGATAACGTCATGATGCACGTTGAGCTGCTGACCCCCGTTGCTATGGAAGAGGGCCTGCGTTTCGCTATCCGTGAGGGTGGCCGTACCGTTGGTTCTGGCGTTGTCGGCAAGATCATTGAGTGATTTTGACCCTGCGCGCCTGTTCTAAGGCAAAAGGTTAAACTTACAAAGAGTCTTCCCATTCCGGAGAGTGGGAAGGCTCTTTTTGCGTCTCCGGGGGACTTACTGCAAAAATAAAGAGTGCTGCACGGCTTTCAAACGAGCTGTCAGCACTCTTTTTTACTTTATGGGAGATGGATTCAGTCCACAACAGGAATATCCAGCCCGAATTCCAGAGGGCGGAAGCGGGGACAGACATTGTCCGAGGTGCAGATGACCGAGGCAGCCAGACGGCTGCCGATCTCACAGGACTGGGCCGGATTTTTGCCGTAGGTCAGGCCAATGACCGTGCCGGCAAAGAACGAATCGCCTGCGCCGGTGGTGTCAATGACGTTTACCTTTTTGGCGGGGACAATACCGCTCTCACCGTTGTGGCAGGCGTAGACAGCGCCCTGACCACCCATGGTGACCACCATGCAGGGGATATTGGCACTGTGGACATTGGCGGCCAGAACTTCCCGCATCTGAGCGGGGCTCAGGTGGTCGTAATCGTCCGAGAAGAGGAGCCCGGCTTCCTGCTGGTTGCAGACGAAGCAGTCGATCTGCTGCAGGAAATCCCGGCGCTCCATGGCAATGCTCATGTTGGAAACTGCCGCAAAAACTTTTTTATTGTACTTTTTGGCAAAGCGGAGCACCTGCTTGACGGTATCTTTTTCGAGATCCAGCTCCAGCGCAATGCTGTCACAGTCCTTGAAGATCTCATCGCCCTTTTCTTCCAGCAGGCGGGTGAGGGGGCTGGTGTCCGGCCGCTTGGAGATGGCGGCGCAGACGTCGCCGTCGTTGTCAAAGACAGCCAGCCAGGTGCCCATACCATCCGGTACCGTCCGGATGTACTTCGTGTTGACCTTGTGGGCCTTCAGCTTGTTGATGACATCCTGGCCGATGCCGGTGTCGTCTACCAGACTGACGAACGTGGGCCGCAGCTCCACATTGGCAATGTCCTCCGCCACGTTGCGGCTCACACCGCCGTGCACTTGCTCTACCCGGCCGGCATTCCGTCCGCCCGGGATATAGGTGGAGAGGGGATAGCCCTTGATGTCCACAAACACCGCGCCAATTACAACGATTCCCATAGTGTTTTCCTTTCCTGTTCCGATTCAGATTATCTTTATTGTATCGGGTTTGCAGGGCGGGGTCAAGAGCAAAGGGCAGCAAAAAGCACGCGGAGCCCAAAGGCCCCGCGTGCGGTGGGAATCAGAATTTAGCTGTCCATATGCTGCTCCACAAAGTTATCTACCATTTTATCCAGCTGGCAGATCGCGTGCTCGGCACCTTTGGCCAGTTTGCGGGCGGTGCGCTTGACCTGCCGCTGGTTCTGGGTGGCGGCCATGGTGCCCACGGCGCCCAGCGCGGCTCCGGCAGCCATGCCCATCAGCAGGGAGCCGGTGGGGCTGGAATGAGATGTGTTTTTCATGGGGACTCTCCTCTCTGTTCACAAATTTTTCAGGCGATGTTCCTAGTATTTCCGCCAAAGAATCCACTATGCGCTTTTTTTGCGCAGGAAAATGTGGTATACTGTATCATACGCTGATAAAATCGGCTTGGTGTGTGCACCGTGCCGGGCAGCGCATTCTGCGAAGGAGGCTTCTTTTTTGCTGAAATTGACGGAACCGAAGAAAGTTCTCTGCATCCACGATCTTTCGGGGGTGGGGCGGTGCAGCCTGGCAGTCATCCTGCCGGTGCTGTCGGTCATGGGCGTGCAGCCTGTGGCGCTGCCCACCGTGGTGCTCTCGACCCATACGGGCGGGTTTGGCACCCCGGCCCGGCTGGACGGCTGTGATTACGGCATGGCCGCGCTGGAGCATTACCGGGAGCTGGGACTGGAATTTGACTGTATTTATACCGGATACCTCGGCGGCGAGGCGCAGACGGCGATTGCGGAAAAAGCCTTTGACCTGTGGCCTGCGGCCAAGAAAGTGGTGGACCCGGTGATGGGGGATAACGGCAAGGCCTACTCCACCGTGACCCCGGAATTCATCGACCGAATGCGGACCCTCTGCCAGCGGGCAGACCTTATTCTGCCCAACGTGACAGAAGCCGGGCTGCTGCTCCGGAAAGAAACGCTCCCGGAGAATTTCGACGAGGCTGGGGCCCAGGCTTTGGCCGACGAGCTGACCACGCTGGCCCCGGATGCCATCGTTACCGGGGTGGCCATGGGAAAGTACATCGGCTGCGCGGGTGCGGGCCGGGACCGTTTTGTCATCAAAAAGCTGCACATTGAGCGGAGCTTCCCCGGCACGGGAGATCTGTATGGGGCAGTGCTCATCGGCTCGCTCATTCAGGGCAATGTCATGAGCGCGGCGGCGGACAACGCGGCGGAGTTCGTCTCCCTGGCCATCCAGAAGACGCCCGCCGACCAGGATACCCGCTTCGGTGTCTGGTTTGAGCCGCTGCTGCCCCGCCTGTGCCCGCTGCGGGAGTTTTAAGGAGGCAAGCCGATGGAACATAAACCGACGCTGAATATCGTGCTGGTGGAGCCCCGCATCCCCCAGAACACCGGCAATGTGGCCCGCACCTGTGCCTGCACGGCCTGCCGGCTGCATCTGGTGGGGCCTATGGGCTTTGCCATTGATGACAAAAAGCTCAAGCACGCCGGGCTGGATTACTGGCACTACCTCGACATCCATTACTATGATGGATTGGAGGACTTTTTTGCCAAGAACGAGGGCCCGTTTTACTACTTTACCACCAAAGCGCCTCAGCGCTACACCGACGTGGCCTACCCGGACGGGGCGTATCTCGTCTTCGGGCGGGAGGACGCGGGCCTGCCGGAGGCTTTGCTGGCGGCCAATCAGGAGCACTGCGTCCGGATGCCCATGCGGGACACCTGCCGCAGCCTGAACCTTTCCAACAGTGTGGCGGTGGGCGTGTACGAAGCCCTGCGTCAGTGGGATTTCCCGGAGCTGCTGGACCATGGCCACCTGCGCGACTATGAATGGAAATGAGGAAACTATGAGCAAAATTGCAATTTTGACCGATTCCTCCTGCGATATCCCGCAGGAGCTGGCCGAGAAGTACGGCATTGACATTATGGGCTTCCACATTCTGCTGGACGATGTGGACTATGTGGAGCGGGAGAGCTGCACCAACATTGAATTTTATGACAAGATGCGCGCTGCCAAGGGCATCCCCTCCACGGCGGCCATCACCCCCATCCAGTTCTGTGAGCAGTATTGCAAGTATGTGGACGAGGGCTACACGGATGTCATCCATGTGCCCATCAACAAGTCTGGCTCCTCCACCTACAACAACGCCGTGATGGCACAGGGAATGCTGCGGGAAGAGCGCCCGGAGCACCACCTGAAGATCCACCTCATCGACCCCCACACCTACTCCATGGTGTTTGGCTGGTACCTGTGTGAGATGGCCCGCAAGCTGCGCAACGGCGCGGAGATCCCCATGGTCATCCACGAGTTTGAGGACAAGATGAACCGGATGGAGGTCATCCTGGGACCCTACAGTCTCAAGCAGATGAAGAAGAGCGGACGCATTTCCGCCGCCGCCGCTGTCATGGGTGAGCTTATGGGCATCCGGCCCATCATCACCCTCATCGACGGCAAGACCAAGGTGGAGGGGAAAGTGCGCGGCGACGACAAAGTGGTGCCTGCTATGATCGAACTGTGCAAGAAGCGCGCCGGGGATGTGGAAGACTTTGATTATATGATCGGTCACACCAACATCCCGCAGGCGGCAGAGCTGGAAAAGGCCTGCAAGAAAGCCTTTGGCAAAGACCCGCTTACCACCTTTACGCTGGGCGGCGTCGTTTCTGCCAACACCGGCCCCGATACCCTGGCGCTGGTGTATGTGGGCCACGCAAGAGACTAAAAATACGCCCTCTCCGTCTCGCAAATGCTCGACAGCTCCCCCAAAGAGGGAGCCAGGTCTTGCCTCTCCCTTTGGGAGAGGTGCTGAGCAAAGCGAAGCGGAGAGGGCTTTTTGTTGCATTCTCATCATTTTTATGCTATAATTCTCTCTGTTGTGCCTGATGCACAGCTCCAAAGAGCAACTTAGGATTTTAGGCTCCCCGGTGTGTCTCGAACCACGCCGGGCCAAACCCGCAGGAACTGGCGGTCCCTGCGCGGTCAAAATTCATTCCGCCGGAGTAGTATATGAAAAATAATGTTTCCGTCCGCAAACTGGCCCGCTGCGCGGTGGTGGCAGCCCTGTACGTTGTGCTCTGCATGGCGCTGCAGCCGCTCTCTTACGGTGCCGTGCAGGTGCGTGTGGCCGAGGCTCTCTGCCTGCTGCCCGTGTTTGGCGCGGAGTATATTGCAGGTGTGGTGCTGGGCTGCTTCCTGGCAAACCTGCTGGGCTCCACCATCGTGGATGTCATCCTTGGCACGCTGGCAACGCTGCTGGCCTGCGTGGTGACCTACAAGCTGCGCAATGTCCGCATCGGCGGGCTGGCAATCCCGGCCTCGCTGCCTCCGGTGGCGTTCAATGCCGTCATCATCGGCATTGAGATCGCGGTGCTCTTCCCGGAGCCGGGCTCCTCGGCTCCGCTCTGGCTGGCCTGCGTGTCCAACGGCATCTCGGTGGGCATCGGCGAGCTCATCAGCTGTACCGTGCTGGGTGTGCTGCTGGTGAAGATCATTGAATCCAACACCGCCCTGAAAAAGATTTTTGAGTAAGCCCTCACAAAAGGAGGAAGCCATGCAGCCAAACGGAATCATCTTCTGGGACTGGAACGGGACCCTGCTGGACGATGTGGATTTCACCCACGGGTGCCTGAACTGGATGCTGGAAACGCACGGCTACCCCCAGCGGTATGACCTTGCCGAATACCGGGAGATCTTTGGTTTCCCCATTGAGGAATATTACCTCCGCGCCGGGTTTGATTTTGCCCGACACCCCTACCCGGAGCTGGCTGCCCGGTTTATGGAGCACTATAACGCCGGAGTCGAGCGGCATTGCCCTGCCATGGCAAACGCCGCCGCCACGCTGGCAGAGCTCCAGCGCCGGGGCTGGCAGCAGGCTGTGCTTTCCGCCTCCCGCCGCGATTACCTGATCGAGCAGGTACGCGCGCGGGGTCTTGAGGACTATTTTACCGAGTTGCTCGGTCTTCAGGACATTTACGGCGTGAGCAAGGTGCAGGTGGGCAAAGACTGGCTCCGGAACAGCGGGGTGGACCCTGCCGCCTGCGTGATGGTGGGGGATACCACCCACGATGCCGAGGTGGCGGCTGCCATGGGGACAAAATGCGTCCTCTGCACCAGCGGGCATCAGTCCCGCGCCCGGCTGGAGGCCGTGTGCGCCCATGTCATCGACGACATAAGCCAGCTGCCCGGGGTGCTGGAAACCCTTTAAAAAACAGAAGACAAAAACCGACAGCGTCCGCGCATTGCAAAGAGTGCGGGCGCTGTTTTGTTTTGGAAAAGATGCGGCAAAGAGACGCCGATGGGAATGATTTTACAGAAAGTTCATTCAAAACACCGGAAAAACAGGGGAGTTGGATTTGACGGCTCTGCGGGTTTGGTGTATCATATATCTGTATGTTAGTTTTCCGCGCGGGCAGGCTTCTGCCCGGATTTTTGATAGATGAGGTGTGATCAATGTCCCTTGCTGAAAAACTCTTTGGCAGCTTCTCGGACCGAGAGCTGAAAAAGATCAACCCCCTGACCAAGCAGGTGCTGGCACTGGAGCCCAAGTATCAGGCCATGTCCGATCCTGAGCTGCAGGCCCAGACCCCGGCCTTGAAAGAAAAACTGGCTGCTGGCTCCACGCTGGATGAGATCCTGCCGGATGCTTTTGCCGTCTGCCGTGAGGCTGCTTGGCGTGTGCTGGGCATGAAGCATTTCCCCGTGCAGGTCACGGGAGGCATCGCCCTGCACCGGGGCGACATCGCTGAGATGCAGACCGGTGAAGGCAAAACGCTGGTGGCAACCCTGCCCGCCTACCTGAACGCTCTGACCGGCGAGGGTGTGCATATCGTTACCGTCAACGATTACCTGGCCAAGCGCGACAGCGAGTGGATGGGCAAGCTCTACCGCTGGCTGGGCCTGACCGTGGGCCTCATCGTGCAGGGGCTGGACGGCGATGCCCGCCGCCGTGCTTACAATGCCGATATCACCTACGGCACCAACAACGAGTTTGGTTTTGACTACCTGCGCGACAACATGGTGACCTACAAGGACAACATGGTGCAGCGCGGCCATGTGTATGCCATCGTCGATGAGGTGGACTCCATCCTCATTGATGAGGCCCGCACGCCGCTGATCATTTCCGGCCGGGGCGAGGACTCCTCCAGCCTGTACACCCAGGTGGACCGCTTTGTCCGCACCCTGCGCAAGAGCGTGGTGGTGGAGCTGGAAGACAAGGTGGAGACCGATGAGCAGGCCGATGGCGATTACGTCGTGGACGAAAAGCACAAGACCTGCACCCTGACGGCCAAGGGCATCAAAAAGGCCGAGGAATACTTCAAGATCGAGAACCTGGCCGCCGCCGAGAACATGACCCTGGCCCACCACATCGACCAGGCCATCAAGGCTTACGGCGTGATGCAGCGGGATATCGACTATGTGGTCAAGGACGGCGAGGTCATCATCGTCGATGAGTTCACGGGCCGTCTGATGATCGGCCGCCGGTACAACGAGGGCCTGCACCAGGCCATCGAGGCCAAGGAGGGCGTCAAGATCGCCGCCGAGAGCAAGACGCTGGCCACCATCACGTTCCAGAATTACTTCCGCATGTACAAGAAGCTGGCCGGTATGACCGGTACGGCCAAGACCGAGGCCACCGAGTTCACCGAGATTTACGGCCTGAACATCGTCACCGTGCCCACCAACCGCCCCAACATCCGCAAGGATTACCCGGACGCCGTGTACAAGACCGTCAACGGCAAGTACAAGGCGGTCATTGAGCAGGTGATGGAGTGCCATAAGAATGGCCAGCCGGTGCTGGTGGGTACCGTCAGCGTGGAGAAGAGCGAGACGCTGGCCAAGATGCTCCAGCGCTACACCCGGGATTTCAATGTCCTGAACGCCAAGAACCACGAGCGTGAAGCTGAGATCGTGGCGCAGGCCGGCAAAAAGGGTGCCATCACCATCGCCACCAACATGGCAGGCCGTGGTACCGATATCATGCTGGGCGGCAACGCCGAGTTCATGGCCAAGGCCCAGATGCGCAAGGAGCACTTCTGTGAGAATCTGCTCAACCCCGAAAAGCCTGAGGACGCCGACCCCAGCGCCGTGGAGCTGCTGCTGACCGAATCCGACGGCCACGGGGAAACCACCGACGAGAAGATTCTGGCAGCCCGCAAGCGGTTTGAGGAGCTGTACGCTCAGTACAAGCCCGCCATTGAGGCCGAGGCCGACGAGGTGCGCAAGGCAGGCGGCCTGTTCATCATCGGCACCGAGCGGCACGAGAGCCGCCGCATCGATAACCAGCTGCGCGGCCGTGCCGGCCGTCAGGGCGACCCCGGTGCTTCCCGGTTCTACCTGAGCCTGGAAGATGACCTGATGCGCCTGTTTGGCGGCGACCGTGTGGCGGGCTTGATGGATACCCTCAAGATCGACGAGGACACCCCCATCGAGAACCGAATGATCACCAACACCCTCGAAAGTGCCCAGAAGAAGCTGGAGGGCCGCAACTTTGAGATCCGAAAGAACGTGCTGAAGTACGACGACGTCATGAATCAGCAACGCGAGATCATCTACGGCCAGCGCCGCAAAGTGCTGGACGGCGAAGACATCTCCGCCGAGATGCACAAGATGCTGCGGGAGAACATCGACTCTTCCTGCGCCCAGTTCCTGGCGGGCGATGTCAAGGATGAGTGGGACTTTGGTGCTCTCCGCCGTCACTATCAGGGCTGGCTGACCACCGATGCCGACTTCCATTACACGGTGGAGGATTATGACAGCCTGAGCCGCGAGGGCATCGCCAATCTGCTGTATGACCGCGGCATGGATGTCCTCAACGATAAAGAGCAGCGCTACGGTGCCCCCCTCATGCGGGAGCTGGAGCGTATCTGCCTGCTCAAGTGTGTAGACCGCCAGTGGATGGACCATATTGATAATATGGATCAGCTGCGGCAGGGCATTGCGCTGCGCGGCTACGGCCAGAAAGACCCCGTGGTCGAGTACCGCATCGAGGGCTTTGATATGTTTGACCAGATGGTGGATTCCATCCGGGAGTCCAGCATCAAGATGCTGCTGACCATCGAGGTGCGGAAAGCCGGTGCCGCTCCCAAGCGGGAGCAGGTGGCCAAGCCTACCGGAGAGGGCTTTGTGCCCGGCAACGGTGCTCCCGGTGTCAAGGGTGCCCCCAAGGGCCAGCCGGTGCGGGTCATCAAGATCGGCCGGAACGACCCCTGTCCCTGCGGCAGCGGCCTCAAGTGGAAAAAGTGCACCTGTGCACAGTACCATCCGGACGGAGCTGGTAACACGCAGGAGTAACATAAGATCATCCGCCCTCTCAGCTGCCTGAGAGGGCGTTTTGCAAAGGAGCGATGTTTGGATGATGAAGCCGAATGAATTGCTGGATGAAGCGAAGACCCTGCAGCCTCAGCTGCAGAAATGGCGGAGGACGATCCACCGCAACCCGGAGGTGGGCTTTGACCTGCCCAAGACCAAGGCGCTGGTCAAGCAGGCCCTGACCGAGATGGGCTATGCGCCGCAGGACTGCGGCAGGGCGGGTGTCCTCGCGCTGGCCGGGGGAAAGCGCCCGGGCAAGACCATCCTGCTCCGGGGCGATATGGACGCCCTGCCCATCTTTGAGGAGTCCGGAGAGGTGTTTGCCTCCGAGGTGCCGGGCAAGATGCACGGCTGCGGCCACGATATGCACACGGCCATGATGCTGGGTGCGGCAAAGCTGCTGAAAGAGCACGAGGAGGAGATCGAAGGTACCGTCAAGCTGGAATTCCAGCCGGCCGAAGAGATTTTCCAGGGCTCCCCGGATATGATCTCCAACGGCCTGCTGGAAAACCCGAAAGTGGACGCGGCGGTCATGTTCCATGTGCTGGCCGGGATGCCTCTGCCTCTGGGCGAGGTGCTGGTGCCGGGCGGCGGCATCACCATGGCAAGCTGTGAGCAATACCACATTGTGGTGCACGGCAAAGGCGGCCATGGCTCCATGCCGGAAAACTGCATCGACCCCATTACGGCCGCGGCCCATATCCACATTGCATTGGAGGAGATCAACGCCCGGGAACTCTCCCAGAATGATTTTGGCGTGCTGACCACCGGGCGGTTTGCGGCGGGAGCTGCTTCCAATGTCATCCCGGACACCGCCGAGATGTGGGGCACCATCCGCACCACCGACCCCGACAACAAGACCGGGGCGTTCATCCGGCAGCGGATGACGGAGATTTCCGAGGGCGTGGCAAAGGCGTTCCGCTGCACAGCGGAGGTGGAGTTCTCGGACTTCTGCCCCTGCATGATGGTGGACAAGGCCCTGGCACAGGATGCCATGACCTATATGACCGACCTGCTGGGGAAGGGTGCCATGGATATGGCCCCGCTCACGGGTGGAAAACCTGGCGGCGGCAGTGAGGACTTTGCATTCGTGAGCCATGAGGTGCCCACGGTGAGCATGTTTTTGGCCTGCGGCAGCCCGGAACGGGGCTACCGCTACGGCCAGCACCACCCCAAAGTCCGGTTTGATGACAGCGTCCTCTGGGAGGGCAGCGCGGCGTACAGCTACTTTGCGCTGCGCTGGCTGGAGGGACACCGGTAAGCCGAAAAACAGGAAGTGTGAAAAGGAGGAGCAGCCGTGCTGAAGATCGCGGTGGTGGAAGACCAGACCGAGGTGCGGGAGAGCCTGTGCCAGTTCATCCGGCAGTACGCCGGGGAGCAGGGCCTGCAGGCGGAAGTGGAACCCTTTGCGGACGGGGCTGTCATTGCTGAGGGGTATCAGCCCGGGTATGACATCATTTTTCTGGATGTGGAAATGCCCCGGCTGGGCGGCTTCGGGGCGGCGGAGCGCATCCGCGCGGTGGACCCGGATGTGGTGCTGGTGTTCGTGACCAACATGGCCCAGTACGCCATCAAGGGGTACGAGGTGGACGCGCTGGATTATGTGCTCAAGCCGGTCAGCTATGGGGCGTTCTGCACCAAGCTCTCCCGGGCCATCCAGCGGGTGCAGCGCCGCAAGGGTGGGCAGGTGGCCCTGCAGCTTTCGGGCGGCGGGATGCAGTTGTTGGACACCGGCGATATCCTGTATCTGGAGACCCGCAACCGGATGCTCTACTACCACACCGCCACCCAGGAGTACGCGGTGCGGGGGAGCCTGGCCGGGGCTGAAAAGCAGTTGGCTGCCTACCACTTTGCCCGGTGCAACCAGTGCTATCTGGTCAACTTGCAGTACGTCCGGGGCGTGGAAAATGATTTTGTGCAGGTGGGAGACGCCCGCCTGGAGATCAGCCGTCGCCAGAAAGCCGCCTTTATGACGGCGGTGGCCTCCTATCTGGGAGGTGTGCTGTGATCGTTGTCGGCAGGCATGTGTTTTTTCGGGCGGTGCTGCGGTGGGGCGCGGCGCTGGCGTTCTGCTACCCGCTCAAGCACCGGGAACGGTTCTGGCTCCGGGCCGTGGAGCTGCTGCTGTCCCTGATGGCCCTGACCTGGCTGCTGGACCCCATGGCCCAGAGCAACTCGCTGGTGCAGCTGCAGGTCTCCCTGCTGGGAATGTACATCGGCTTTTTTATCCTGCTGGGTGCCATGATCTATGCCTGTGTGGAGATCGACAAAAAGAGTGCCCTCTACTGCGCGGTGTGGAGCCTGCTGACGGCCCAGACGGCTTACGAGGGCTGGAACCTCTTTGAGCTGCTCTGCGCGGTGAAAAGCCATCCGCTGAATATGAACAGTGTCCCGGTCAAGCTGCTGCAGGTGCTGACGGGTGTGGTGTTCTATGGAGTCATCTGCGGGACACTGGCCCGGAAGATCCCGGACAAAGGCGTGTACCACATCGGCCCCCGGCAGCTGGCCAGCGCGTTTTTTATGGGGATTATGTTCATGCTGCAGGCGGCGCTTTTAAGCAGTGCCCAGGCGCTGGACTGGCCCATGAGCGTTGTGGGCACCACCCTCATCGGGCAGCTTTACTTTTTGACGCTGCTCTATCTGCAGACGGAACTGTTCAAAAAATCCGACCTCCAAAAGGAGATGGAAACACTGAATCTGCTCTACGAGCGGCAGCGCCAGCAGTATCAGGTGGCGCGGCAGAACGTGAACATCATCAACAAGCGCTGCCACGAGCTGCGGGTGCAGATCGCGGCCCTGCGCAAGCTGGCCCCGGACGCGGTGCCGCGGGAGACGCTGGAGGAGGCGGAGAACGCCGCCCGCCTCTACGACGCCGGGGCGAACTCCGGCAACGAGGTGCTGGATGTGGTGCTCACCGAGAAGACCCTGCTCTGCCAGTCCCGGCGGGTGCAGCTCAATGCAGTGGCCAACGGCAGCTGCCTGCAGGGCTTTGAGCCCGGCGACCTGTACGCCCTGTTTGCCAACGCGCTGGACTACGCCATAGAGGGAGCCGTGCGGACGCCCGACCCGGCCCGGCGGAACATCGACCTGCTGGTCTGCGTGCGGCAGAGCTTTATCGTCATCAACGTCATCAGCCCGGCTCGGGAGCCGGAGGCTGCCGCGACCCGTACCGAGGCCTACGAGCTGAAAGTGCTCCGCCGCATCGTGCAGAAATACAGCGGCACCCTGACCACGGAAACGCAGAACGGCTTTTTTGCCATCAAGATCATTTTCCCGCTGAAGCAGGGAGAGTAAAACAAAATAATGAAAACACAGCGATATGCGGACTCTGACAAAGAGAATGCGTATCGCTGTATTTTTATTGTTTGGAAGCGTCCTTGCCCTCTCAGGCGCTTGCGCGCCAGCTCTCCCAAAGGGAGAGCCTCTGGCGATTCGCAACGTTTGTTGGATACAACTGATTGTGAAAGTTGCACAATGATTTTGCTTTGGATTTGGAAGCAAAAAACCGAATATCCTCTCAAAACGACCACTTTTCGCAACCATCTTGCAAAAAATATTTGCTTTGATAAAATACTGACGAACAAAAACGAACGGAATGAATCCCGTGAAAATACGACCAAGTTTAAGGAGACGGCTTATGCGCAAAATTGTCCGACTGATGAAAAACTGGCAGTTCATCGGCCCGGAGGGGAACACCACTGCCGTGGACTTGCCCCACACCTGGAACGCCATCGACGGCCAGGACGGCGGCAACGATTACTGGCGGGGCACCTGCGTCTACCGCACCCGTTTTGCGGCTCCGGCCTTTGAGGAGGCCAGCCAGCAGGTGTGGCTCCAGTTCGAGGGCGTGAACGCCAGCGCAAAGGTCGTCTTGAACGGCACCGAGGTCTGCGTGCACGACGGCGGCTATTCCACGTTCCGCGCCAACATCACCACCCTGCTGCGAGAGGAGAACATTCTGACCGTGGAGGTGGACAACCGTGTCAACGACCATGTTTACCCCCAGAAAGCCGACTTCACGTTCTACGGCGGCATCTACCGTGACGTGAGCCTGCTGGTGGTCCATAAAGATCACATTGCACTGGGCCATTACGGCGACACCGGCGTGAAAGTGACGCCCACCCTGTGCAAGGATCACACCGCCGACATCCGGGTGGAGACCCGCCTCGAGGGCGAGGGCACCGTCCGCGTCACCCTGAATGACGCCGAGGGCAACACCGTGGCCGCCGCCGAGGGCAAAGACGTCACCATGACGCTGGCACACCCCCACCTGTGGGACGGCGTGAAAGACCCCTACCTCTACACCTGCGTGGTGGAGCTCGAGCAGGGCGGGGAAGTGGTGGACACCGTTTCCACCCGCGTGGGCGTCCGGAGCTTCCGGGTAGACCCCAAGAAAGGCTTCTTCCTCAATGGCCGCTCTTACCCGCTCCACGGCGTCTCCCGCCATCAGGACCGCAAGGGTCTGGGCAATGCCATCAGCCGGGAGATGCACGATGAGGATATGACTCTCATCCGGGAGCTGGGTGCCAACACCATCCGGCTGGCCCATTACCAGCACGACCAGTACTTCTACGACCTGTGCGATGAGTACGGCATGGTGGTCTGGGCTGAAATCCCCTATATCTCCGAGCACCTGCCCAATGGCCGCCAGAACACCATCGACCAGATGGAAGAGCTGATCTACCAGAACTACAACCATCCCTGCATCGTCTGTTGGGGCGTCTCCAATGAGATCACCATTTCCACCAAGGATAAGGCCGACATGCTGGACAACCACCACATGCTCAACGACCTGTGTCACAAGATGGACCCCACCCGCCTGACCACGCTGGCCTGCTACGCCATGTGCGGCCCGTTCAACCCGGTGGCCCACATCACCGATCTGGTGAGCTGGAACCTCTACCTGGGCTGGTATGTGCCGGGGCTGTTCCTCAACGACCTGTGGCTCAACTTCTTCCATCTGGTGTATCCCAACCGGGCGCTGGGCTTTTCGGAGTACGGCGCGGAGGGAATGCCCAACCTCCACAGTGAGCACCCCCGCCGGGGCGACCACACCGAGGAGTATCAGGCAAAATACCACGAGTACATGCTCCGCTGCTTCGACCGTCACCCCTGGATGTGGTCCACCCACGTCTGGAACATGTTCGATTTTGCAGCCGACGCCCGTGACCAGGGCGGCGAGCCGGGCATGAACCATAAAGGCCTGGTCACGTTTGACCGGAAGACCAAGAAAGACAGCTTCTACCTCTATAAGGCATGGTGGAGCGATGAGGCGTTCGTCCACATCTGCTCCAAGCGGTTTACGGACCGCACCGCCAGCGAGATCGAAGTCAAGGTCTACTCCAACCAGAAGACCGTTGCCCTGTTTGCGGACGGCCAGAAGATCGCGGAGCAGACCGGCGAGCATGTCTTTACGTTCAAAGTGCCGCTGAACGGCGAGGTCAAGCTGCAGGCTGTGGCAGGGGAGTGCATCGACACGGCATCGTTCCGTAAGGTGGACACCCCCAACCCCGGCTACAAGCTGGTCAAGACCAAGTCCAAGAGCGCCAACTGGGTGTAAGCCCGGGCGGATTCCCCAAGGCAAGCGCCGCCTTTCCCACAAAGCCGGCTATTGTATAAATAAAAAGGAGGAGAACCCATGAAGAACAAGAAATCCAAGGTGGGTTTATGGTCTGCTCTGACTGCCATCACCGCGATCCTGACAATTGCGGCCATCGTTGGCAATATCATTGCAAACCAGTACGCCACCACCATCAACGTTGCTCTGAATGCATCGACCTATCAGATCATTCACGACAGCAGCAACACCGAGGATACCGAGTATTTCAAAAAAGGCTTTGCTTCCGATGAGGAGCGTGAGGCCTACGAGGCTGAGCTGTGCGCCACCGTTGAGGCCGAGGGCGCAGCCCTGCTGAAGAACCAGAACGCTGCCCTGCCTCTGGCACAGGGCGCCAAGGTCAGCCTGTTCGGCCACGGTTCCGTGGACCTGATGTACGGCGGTACCGGTTCCGGCTCTGTCGATACCAGCAAGGCCCCCAACTTCAAGCAGGCTCTGGAGTCCCAGGGCATCTCCGTCAACGAGACCCTGTGGAACCTGTACAGCTCTGACTCCATGATGAGCAAGTACAGCCGCATGACCCCTGCTTCCATCTCCGATACCCTGGAGGCGAACACCCAGTATGCGGTCAACGAGGCTCCCTGGAGCGCTCTGTCCAGCGCTGAGAGCAGCTTTGCCGAGTACGGCGATGCCGCCATCGTGGTCCTCTCCCGTTCCGGCGGCGAGGGTGCTGACCTGCCCAGCGGTGAGAATGGCACCAACGACAGCTGGATCTCCGGCCAGGAGGGCGACGGCAACTATCTGGCTCTCTCCGCGGAGGAGCTGGAGCTGCTACAGAACCTCAAGGCTCTGAAGGACAACGGCACCTTTAAGTCCATCATCGTCCTGCTCAACAGTTCCAACGCCATCGAGCTGGACTTCCTCAACCCCGAGATCTGCGGTGAGGATTACGGCATCGACGCTGCCATGTGGATCGGCGACGTGGGCCAGACCGGTATCAACGGTGTGGCACAGCTGCTGTCCGGCGCGGTGACCCCCTCCGGCTCTCTGGTCGATACCTACCTGTACGACAACATGGCAAACCCCGCCATGTACAACTTCTACACCCAGGCTTACCCCAACGCGGCAGAGTACAACCTGCTGACCGAGGGTGCCGACGTGCAGGGCATGTACAGCGTCTACCAGGAGGGCATCTACCTGGGCTACCGTTACTTTGAGACCCGTTACGAGGACGTGGTCATGGGCACTGCGAACGCGGGCGACTATGACTGGGCCAAGACGGTTGCTTATCCGTTCGGCTACGGCGACAGCTACACCGATTTCACCTACAGCAACTTCAATGTCACCGAGTCTGACGATGCCTTTGACATCAGCCTGACCGTGACCAACTCCGGCAAGACCTATTCCGGCAAGGAGACCGTGCAGGTCTACTTCCAGTCTCCCTACACCGATTACGACAAGGCCAACGGTATTGAAAAGGCTGCAGTCGAGCTGGCTGGCTTCGCAAAGACCGATGTCCTGGCTCCCGGCGCTTCTGAGACCGTGAACATCACCGTCAAGAAGAGCGAGCTGCGCACCTACGATGCCAACAAGGCCAAGACCTACATCGTGGACGCTGGCGACTACTACTTCACCGTGGGCACCGACTCCCACAACGCCCTGAACAACATCCTGGCTGCCAAGGGCTACACCGTGGAGAACACCAACGGCCGCATGACCGCCGATGGCGATGCTTCTCTGGTTTACACCTGGAACAACCCCGCTCTGGATACCACCACTTACGCTGTCAGCGCCAACGGCACTGCCATCACCAACCTGTTTGATGAGTCCGACCCCAACAAGAGCAGCGACGCTCCCGGCTCCGTGACCTGGATGAGCCGCTCCGACTGGACCGGCACCATCCCCACCGCTCCCGCACAGCTCACTGCCAACGAGACTCTGGCTGCTGACCTGGCATTCACCCAGTACGACGGCAGCCTGGCTGACAGCGTTGAGATGCCCACTCTGGGCGCCAAGAACGGCCTGACCCTGGCTTCCATGATCGGCAAGGACTTTGATGATCCCGAGTGGAATACCCTGCTGGATCAGCTGACCTACGACGAGATGGTCAACACCATCACCCTGGGCTTCCACAACACGGCCGCTGCCGCCTCCATCGGCAAGACGGCTACTAAGGACGAGAACGGTCCCCAGGGCCTGACTGCTGCCCTGACCGGTGGCGCGTCCGCCATGTGCTACACCTCTGAGGATGTCATGGCTGCTACTTTCAATGTGGACCTCATCAACGATGTGGGCCGCTGCATTGGTGAGGACTGCCTGGCCATGGGTTACTCCGGCCTGTACGGCCCCGGCATCAACATGCACCGCACCGCTTACTGCGGCCGTAACTTCGAGTATTACGCGGAGGATCCGTTCATTGCTGGCACCATCTGCGCTGCCGAGGTGCAGGGCATCCAGTCCAAGGGCGTGTACGTCTACCTGAAGCACGTTGCCCTGAACGACTCCGAGACCAGCCGCCGCGGCGTCAACACCTGGCTGAACGAGCAGACCGCCCGTGAGATCTATCTGGAAGTGGCCGATAAGGCCATCACCGATGGCGGCGCGTGGGATGTCATGACCGGCTTCAACCGCTGGGGCGCTACCTGGTGCGGCGCAAACCAGAACCTGCTGACCGGCTTCCTGCGTGAGGAGCTTGGCATGCGCGGCATGTGCATCACCGACTTCTCTGGTTCCAGCCAGTACATGGACCTGGTGGACGGCCTGATCGCCGGTTCCGATATCTGGGACAGCCCCATGCCCAAGATCCACACCACCAAGGCTGCTAACTATGAGAACGACGCTTACATTGTGACCCAGATGCGCAACGCGATGCATCACATCCTGTACACCGTCGTCAACTCCAACGCCATGAACGGCTGGGCATCCACCGATACCCTGAAGACCGTTACCCCCTGGTGGCAGACCGCGATCTATGCACTGATCGCTGTGCTGGCTGTGCTGACCGTGCTCTGCGCATGGCAGCTCAGCAAGGCCCTCAAAGCCAAGAAGAGCGCTGTGAACACCGCTCCCGCGGCGGACCAGCAGTAAGCTCCAAGCAGATTCTTTCCTCTTCTTCTCATTTTCCCAAGGATCCCCCGCAAGAAACCCAAGGCAGCCTGTCCCCCCAACAAAAGGCGGGCAGGCTGCCGCTTTTTTAGAAAAAAGGAGACACCGCAAATGGGTGAACAAACCGCAAAGGCGCCGGGCCTGAACCGCGCCAAAACCTACCAGCTGGTGCTGTTCCCGCTGAACAACGGCGCGACCAACGTGTACTATGTGCTGGTGCTTTCCTACATCGCTACTTTCGGCAGCAAGGTGCTGGCCCTCTCCATGCTCTTTGCCTCGGTCATGGTCACGGGGATGCGCCTGTTCGACGCCATCACCGACCCCATCATCGGCGCGCTGATGGACCGCACCAACGGCAAATTCGGCAAGTTCCGGCCGTTCATGGTCATTGGCAACCTCATCATGGCGGCCAGCATCCTGGCGCTGTACTGCCTGACCCCCCTCATCCCGGCCAGCGCCATGGCTCTGCGCTACGTGGCGTTTGTGGCTCTGTACGCGGTCTGGGTCATCGGCTATACGTTCCAGACCAGCTGCACCCGCTCTGGCCAGACCGTGTTGACCAACGACCCCAAGCAGCGCCCCCTGTTTACCATCTTCAACACGGTGGGCAGCCTGCTGGGCATGGGTGCCATGCAGTTCTTTGCCCCCATCCTGGCCAAGAACTATGAGGGCGGCTACGCTTCCGCCGGGTTCTTCCGCACCCTGGCTCCTGTGGGCATCGTCATCTCCATTCTGCTCACCCTGCTGGCCGTTATCGGCATCTGGGAGAAAGACCAGCCCAAGTACTTCGGCATCGGCGGCGAGAAGACCGAGAAAGTCAAAGTCTCCGAGTATATCCAGATCATCAAGAACAATAACCCCATGCAGCGGCTGATGGTGGCCGGTGCCGGCTGCAAGCTGGCACTTTCCATCGCCACCAACACCACCGTGCTCTGTATGCTGTACGGCTGCATGATGGGCAATTACGACGGCCTCTACCTGCCCATGATGGTGCTGGGCTATGTGTTCAGCGTGCCTTTCTTCCTGCTCACCGTCCGCACCAGCCAGAAGCAGGGCCAGAAAGCCAGCCTGATGAAGTATGTCTCCGTGGCGTTCCTCTGCTACATCGGCGTGCTGGTGCTGCTGCTGCTCTGGGGCAAGAGCGATGCGTTCACCCTGTCCATCATGGGGGAGAACGGCCTGTCCATCAATCTGTACACCATCCTGTTCATCGCGTTCTTCGGCATCGGCTATGGCGCTTACTACGCAACGGCTGATATGCCCATCCCCATGGTGGCCGACTGCTCCGACTACGAGACCTACCGCTCCGGCAACTACATCCCGGGCATCATGGGCACCCTGTTCAGCCTGGTGGACAAGCTGGTCTCCAGCCTGTCCGCTACCGTTGTGGGTGTTGCAGTCAGCTTCATCGGCCTCGAAAGCCTGCCCACCCAGTACGACCCCTACACCCCCGGCATGAACCGGGTGGTCATCGTGCTGTTCTGCATCATCCCCATGGTGGCATGGGCTGCCACCCTCATCGCCATGAAAGGCTACAGCCTGACCGGCGAGAAGATGAAAGAGATCCAGGCTGTCAACGCCTGCCGCCGCGACGCCGTGGCCAACGGTATGAAGCTGGAGGACGCCATGACCAAGTGGCAGACCCTCGACCAGCTGCCGGCCGAGTACCGCGGCTGAGGGCTGACCCCTTGATCTCATAAAACCAGAAAGGCACCGCGCTCTGCTTCCCGGAAACGGGGAGGGGCGCGGTGCTTTTTGGTTCAGCTTGCACTTTGCCCGCAAAAACACTATACTAAAGAAAATGCGAAACGGACAAAACAGCGGGGAGGGGAGAAGATGGCAGAGCAACGGGTGCGGGGACTTTCGCTGCGGCGGAAAGTGACCGGCTGGCTGGGGGCGATTCTGGCCGTGACGCTGGTGTCCATCGGGATGGCTACCGCTGTGGGGCGGTGGACCAGCACCGCCTTTAACGCGATGCTGGCCGATAACAGCGCCTGTTACACCGTGCAGGATGCGCTGGCGGCGGAGACCAAGGCGTTCTCCCGGATGGTGCGGGAGCCCTCGCAAGAGAACACGGAGGAGTATCAGACGGCCTGCGAGATCACCGAAGCCAGCCTGGCGGAGCTGCCCTTTGATTATGAAAAGATCGGCGAAGACCGCTACGCCCGCACCTGGAACCTACTGCAGGGCTATGCGGGCTACCAGAAGTACCGGGACGCCTTTTTGCAGATGACCCCGGCGGCGGATACCTATGTGGACCAGATGTACCGGGTGATGGAATTGCAGGATTACCTCTCCGAGTACGCCCTCCGGCTGACGCAGGCCACGTTGGAGCAGGAGAACGCCGCTTACAGTGCACAGGCCGACCAGCTGGAGCAGCTGCCCTGGGTGTATCTGGGGCTGTTCCTTATGGCGCTGGCATTGATGCTGGTGCTGCTGGATATGCTGTCCCGGGCCGTGGTGCGGCCCCTGCTGGCGCTGGCGCGGGCTTCCCGCAGCATTGCGGACAACGATTTTTCCGGGCAGGATCTGCCGGTCTACAGCCAGGATGAGGTGGGGCGGCTGACCGGGACGTTCAACCAGATGAAGCACGCCATGCAGGAGCATCTGGCTACCCTGAACGCCCTCCACCGGGAGGAAGTGCGGAATCTGGCCCTGGAAAAAGACCTGGATCACACCCGAATGGAGATGCTCAAGAGCCAGGTGAACCCGCATTTCCTCTTCAATACCCTGAACATGATCTCCTGCATGGCCCGGCTGGAAGACGCCGAGACCACCGACAAGATGATCGTCAGCCTGGGCAACCTGTTCCGGCACAACCTGCGCACCAAGCAGCAGGAGGTGACGCTGGAAGAGGAGCTGGACGGGCTGGAAGATTACATCTACCTCCAGCAGATGCGGTTTGATGGACGCATTACCGTGGAAAAGCAGATCCTGGTAGACCCGGCGCGGGCGCGGCTGCCGTCGTTTACATTGCAGCCCGTCATTGAGAACGCGTTCTCCCACGGGCTGAAAGCCTGCGAGGAGGGCGGGCGCATCCTGCTGCGGGTCTGGCGGCAGGGGAGAATGCTGTACGTTACCGTGGCCGACAACGGCAAAGGAATGACGGAAGAGGAGCTTGCCGCTCTGAGCGAAAAAATGCGGCAGAGCGAACAGACCGGAAAGAGCATCGGACTGGGAAATATCTTCCGGCGGGTGTCCATGCTCTACCCGGATACCGGAAAAATGCAGGTGTTCAGCCGGGCGGGGCATGGCACCGTCATCCGGTTTGAGATCCCTCAGGGAGAAGAGGAGGAACGAGCATGAAGTGCAAGCTTCTGGTGGCGGAGGATGAGCTGATCGAGCGGAAAGTCCTCTGCAAGACGCTGCAAAAGTATCTGGGCGACCTGATTGTCCTGTACGAGGCCCGCAACGGGCGGGAGGCGCTGGAGCTGTTTGCCCGGGAGGCCCCGCAGGTGGTCATCCTGGACATTGAGATGCCCGGCTACACCGGGCTGGAAGTGGCCCGCAAGATCCGGGAGACGGACAAGAACTGCGGCATCCTCTTCCTGACCGGATATGATAAATTTGCTTACGCCAAGCAGGCCATTGCGGTGCGGGCGCTGGACTACCTGCTCAAGCCCTACAAGGAGCAGGAGCTGGTGTTTGCGGTAGAGGACGCCATCCGGCAAGTGTCGGCCCGGAGCACGCCGCTGCCGCCCCGGGCACAGCCTACGGCCCCGGCTGCCCCGCTCCACACCGAGGAAGAGGACGAGGATGTCCGCACCTCCATCATCCGGGCGGAGATGCTCTCGTTTATTGAAGCCCACTACCGGGAGGATATCTCGATGCAGGACGCGGCAACAGCCCTGCGCTACTCGGATGCCTATTTCTGCAAGAGGTTCAAGCAGTGCTTCAAGGTCAACTTTTCGGCCTACCTCAACGAGTACCGGGTGGGGAAAGCACGGCAGCTGGTGCTGGACCCCCGCCTCAGCCTGAAAGACGTGAGCACCGCCTGCGGCTATGCCGATGCCAACTATTTTACCCGGGTGTTCAAGCGGATCACCGGCAAGACCCCCTCGGAATACCGGCTAGAAAATTTGAACAACTAAAGTGTGGCAAAGAACCGGAAGCACGTCTGATTTGGACGTGTTTCCGGTTCTTTTTTGCCAGTTTCTTTCTCCTCGGAGACGAAAAAATTGTACTTGGATACAAGAATGACAAAATAGTCCTGCGGTTCACAAAAAATTCCCGTTTCGCGGCAAAGAACCCTTTGTTACAATAAATTTACAAACCGTGAATCGAAAAAGGGAGGACACAACGCATGAAGAGAAGAAGATTCCTGTCGCTGATGGGCACGGCCGCATTGGCAAGCGGCCTGCTGCTGACCGGATGCGGCGGGGGAGAGGCTGCGGATGACCGCCGGATCATCCGCATTGGCCATGTGCAGTCGGCCAACCACCCCGACCACCTGGGCCTGACCGCATTTGCGGATTTTATCAATGAGAAACTGGGGGACAAGTACCGCGTGGAGGTTTACCCCAGCGAGCTGCTGGGCAGCCAGACCGAGATGGTGCAGCTGACCCAGACGGGCGCCATCGACTTTGTGGTGGCCTCCAACGCCATCATGGAGACGTTCAGCTCCCAGTACCAGATCTTCAACCTGCCGTATCTGTTCTCCAGCGAGGAGGCTTACCACGCCGCCATGGAGGACAATGAGGTCACCGACCCGATCTTCCTGACCACCCAGAAAGCTGGTCTGGAGACCGTTACCTGGCTGGACGCAGGTACCCGCAACTTCTACACCGTCAAGACCCCCGTCAACCAGCCCTCTGACCTGAAAGGCCTCAAAATCCGCGTCCAGCAGTCTCCCACCAATGTGGAGATGATGCGGTTGCTGGGCGGTACCGCCACCCCCATGGGCTTTGGTGATGTGTACACCGCCCTGCAGGCCGGCATTCTGGACGGCGCGGAGAACAACGAGCTGGCCCTGACCGACAACGGCCACGGCGATATCTGCAAGTATTACTCCTACGACATGCACCAGATGGTCCCCGACCTGCTGGTGGCGAACTACGAGTTCCTCTCCAATCTCTCGCCCGACGAGCGGGCCATCTTTGAGGAGGGCTTCCAGCTCATCAATCAGGTGGAGCGGGATGCCTGGGCCGCTGCCGTGGAAGAGGCGAAGAACAAGGCCGAGAACGAGCAGCACGTCAACTTCCTCTACCCGGACACCGCTCCGTTCCAGGAGGCTATGGCACCCCTGCACACCTCGGTGCTGGCTGCCAACCCCGAGCTGCAGTCGATCTATGACCGCATTCAGGAATACAACGCCGAATACGCGTCCGCAAACTAAGGAGAGGCCAATATGGAAAAATTTCGTACCGCGCTGAACAAGGCGCTTGAGCTTCTGGCTGGCCTGAGCATGGCGGTCATGGTCATCCTGACCACCTATCAGGTCATTGCCCGTTATATCTTCAACTCTCCCTCCACCTGGTCGGAGGAGCTGGTCGGCTATCTGTTCGGCTGGAGCACCCTGTTTGGTGCCACCATCGTTTCCGGTGAGCGCGGCCACATGAACATCCCCATTCTGGTGGACCGGATGAACCCCGGGATGCGCAAGGCGTTCCACATCCTGTGGGAGGTCGTGGCGTTCCTCTTCTCCGCCACCATCCTCGTCTTCGGCGGCTTCCAGGTCTCCAAACTGGCCATGGGCCAGCAGACCTCCTCGCTGGGCGTGGCTGTGGGCGTATTCTACTGGGTCATGCCCATCTGCGGCGTGGTCATCCTGCTGTATTCCATCCTGAACATCATCGGCATTGCCAACGGCACCATCTCGCTGGAGGTCGCCGATGAGGCTTCCGAGGCCATCGCCAAGGTCGAGGCCGAAAAAGCCGCTGCAAACGAAAAGAAGGAGGGCTAAACCGTGGCAATTCAAGCATTATTGGTCATTCTGGCAGTCCTGCTGGTGCTGCTGTTCCTGGGCGTGCCCATCTCGTACGCCATCGCCGTTTCTTCTCTGACGGCCATCCTCTCGTCCATTGACCTGAACGTTGCCGTGCTGACGGCTGCCCAGCGCACGTTCGTGGGCATGAGCAAGTTCAGCCTGACGGCCATCCCGTTCTTCATCCTGGCGGGCAACATCATGAACCAGGGCGGCATTGCAAAGCGCCTGGTAGATTTCGTCATGTCCATCCTGGGCAAGCTGCCCGGCGCGCTGCTCATCACCAACATCGGCACCAACGCCCTGTTCGGTGCCATCTCCGGTTCCGCTTCCGCCGCCGCTGCTGCCGTTGGCTCTATGATCCGCGACGGTGCCGAGGAGCAGGGTTATGACCCGGCTGTCACCGCTGCTACCAACGCGGCATCCTCCTGCTCCGGCCTGCTGATCCCTCCCTCCAACGCCCTGATCACTTACTCGCTGGCTTCCGGCGGTACCTCCGTGGCTGCCCTGTTCATGGCCGGTTATGTCCCCGGCATCATCTGGGCTCTGGCCTGCGCCGTGGTCGGTGTCATCCTGGCCAAGAAGCTGGGCTATAAGGGGACCCCCGGCAAGTTCGATTGGAAGAACCTCGGCGTCTGCACCCTGCGCGCTCTGCCCTCCCTCTCCCTGATCATCGTGGTCATCGGCGGCATCGTGGGCGGCGTCTTCTCCGCCACCGAGGGCTCTGCCATCGCCGTGGTCTACGCCCTCATCCTGGCATTCTGCTACCGCTCCATCAACCTCAAGAGCCTGTGGAAGATCATTGTGGACTCTGCCAAGATGTCCGGCATGGTCGTCTTCTTGGTTGGCGTGTCCAACATTCTGGGCTGGGTCATGGCGTTCCTGCAGATCCCCGATGCCGTGGCGGCTCTGCTGCTGGGCCTGACCAACAACAAGTACATCATCCTCCTGATCATGAACGTCATCCTGCTGGTGTCCGGCACCTTTATGGATGTTACCCCGGCTATCCTGATCTTCACCCCGCTGTTCCTGCCCATCTGCCAGAGCTTTGGCATGAGCACCATCCACTTTGGTATGATCCTCGTGTACAACCTCTGCATCGGCAACATCACGCCCCCTGTCGGCAACGCGCTGTTCGTCGGCATCAAGGTGGGCCGTACCAGCCTGGAAAAGATCCTGCCTTACATGCTCATGTACTATGTCGCCATCATCGGCGGCCTGCTGCTGGTCACTTACATCCCGGCAGTGTCCATGGCCCTGCCTCAGCTGACGGGCCTGGTGTAATGAGCGCATAACGGAACCATCTACTTTCTTCTCCTGAAAAGGCGGCACTTCTGCAATCAAGTGCTGCCTTTTCCTTTTGTGTGCCGGAAAAATTTTTGCCTGCCGGCCCGGGAAGCTGCAATTTTTCAGTGTGATGAACCGTATTTAAGAAAAAGGAACCAATTTCCAGTGGAAAGAAATGCGGTCCATTGCGGATAAGGAGGCTGCCGATATGAAACTAGCTGCTGATTACCGTGCTCTTGCCCGGGATGCCCTGCGTGGAAGATGGAAAACAGCGGTGCTGGCCGGGTTGCTCGCCAGTGCGCTGGGTGCCAATATTGTAAACGCAACCGGGAACATTACATCCAACGCGAACCGTGCCAACCAGAATTCCAACATCACGCCCGGCGGTTCCCTTGAGTTGTTTTCACAGGCCAACGGCGGCAGGCTGCTGGCGGTGCTGGTGGTCTGCATCGTGGTCTGGACCCTCTTCACCCTCGTGGTGGGCGGTGCCGTGCGGCTGGGATATGCCCGGTTCAATTTGAATCTGGCGGACGGAAAAGCGGCCGCTGTTTCGGACCTGTTTTCCCAGAAAGGCCGCCTGTGGGATGGCTTCTGCCTGAAATTTTTTCAGGGGCTGTATGTGGCACTGTGGTCATTGCTGCTGGTGATCCCCGGCATTGTAAAATCCTACAGCTATGCAATGGCTCCGTACATCATGGCGGAACACCCTGCCCTGACGGCCAACGAGGCCATTACGGAATCGCGGCGGATCATGGACGGCAACAAATGGCGGCTGTTCTGCCTGGATTTCAGCTTCATCGGCTGGGAACTGCTCTGTGTCCTCCCGATGCTGGCCGGGTTTTCGTGGGTCGTGGCAGCTTTCTCCGATGCAGCGGCCATGGGGGTCGCCCTGGTGACGCTGCTGGCAGTTCCGCTGAGCGCGGGCTTTTTTGTAGTGCGCCCCTATGAGGAAGCCGCATGGGCGGTTTTCTACCGGGACATCACAGCGGCCGAGGCAGAAACCGAATGACCCGAACCGGAAAGCAAAAGGAGTACGAAAGACGGAATGAGAAACACTGCAATCTATCATCTCCCGGGGCTGTTTGAGTTTTACGAGCTGTACCGCCGGTTCCTGCCGCTGTTCCGGACACACCGGGAGTATTTTTACGATGGGTGCGAGATCGGTTCCATCTACGGTGCCCCGGAAAACTGCCTCTGGGGCGGGGGACGCTTTTCCTGCGGGGAGTGTGATCCCCAGGCGATGATGGCCCTGCTGCGGGAATACGGCATCTCGGCCCGGCTGACATTCAGCAACTCGCTGCTGCGGGAGGAGCATCTGGCGGACGAGCGCTGCAACGCGCTTTGCAGGCTGCTGGCAGAAAGCGGCGGCCCGCAGAACGGCGTCATCGTCCACTCCGACCTGCTGGCGGGCTACCTGAAAGAGCACTACCCGCAGCTTTATCTCGTCTCTTCCACCACCAAAGTCCTCACGGAGTTTGAAGCATTCCGGCAGGAGACGGCCCGGGAGGATTTTGCCTATGTGGTGCCGGATTTCCGGCTCAATAAGGCCTTTGCCCAGCTGGAAACGCTTGCCCGGGCGGAAAAAGACAAGGTGGAATTCCTCTGCAACGAGTGCTGCTGGACGGGCTGCAGGGACCGCAAGCGCTGTTATGAGACGGTCAGCCGCCAGAACCTTGGGGAAGACTGCCCGGATCACCGCTGTGCCGCGCCCGACGCGGCGCAGGGGTACCGCTTTTCCAAAGCCATGCGGAGCCCGGCGTTCATCGGGGTGGAGGAGATCAAGGAAACCTATCTGCCCATGGGCTTTTCCAATTTCAAGATCGAGGGGCGGGGCCTGGGCAGCGCGCTGGTGCTGGAATTTTTGCTCTACTATCTGGTCAAGCCGGAGCACCAGCTGGAAGTCCGGGAAGAAATTTATCTCGACAACATGCTGGACTTGTTTTGACCGCCTGCGTGCAGGGTTGAAGACTGGAGCCGGTTTGCGTATAATGGATAGGAAACCGGGGACGGCTGTCCCCCAAAGGAAAACATCAGGAGGGAAATCAAGATGGAATTTACACAGGTCGTGGAAAACCGCTATTCCTGCAAAAACTTCAGTGGCCGTAAGGTGGAGGCGGAAAAGCTGCAGGTCATTCTGGAAGCAGGCCGGGTGGCCCCCACTGCGAAAAATTTACAGGAGCAGCGGGTCTATGTCGTCCAGTCCGAAGAGGGGCTGAAAAAGATCGACGCTGTAACGCCCTGCCGCTATGGCGCTCCCACCTGCCTGGTGGTGGCCTTTGATAAAAACCATGTGTTTACTTACCCCGGCGAGAAGCGGGATTCCGGCGTGGAGGATGCCTCTATTGTAGCCACGCACATGATGCTGGCCGCCGCCAACGCAGGAGTGGACAGCTGCTGGCTGAACTTCTTTGACCCGGACAAGGCAGCCAAAGAGCTGGGCCTGCCGGAAAATGAGGAAGTGCTGATGATCCTGGACCTGGGCTATGCAGCCGAGGGCGTTGGCCCACTGCCCAACCACGCCTCCCGCAAGCCTCTGGAGGAAACGGTGGTCTACTGCTGAGGAAGACTGCCCGGAACAAACCGACCGGTCTGATTTAAAATTCAGCGTTTTGTATCTGGAATCACGGCCTTTATCGTGCTATGATAGAGGCCGTGATTTTTATTTTAAGATGAGGTGGAAAGAACCCATGAATTCAAAATCTCTGCCGCTGTTCCGCGGCGAACTGGCACTGTGCGTTGCCGTGCTGATGAACAGCTTTGGCGTGGTGCTGATGCTCTATTCCGGGGCGGGCATTTCGGCCATTTCCAGCGTGCCCTTTGCCTTTTCCGAGGTGTGGCCCGTGCTCACGCTGGGCACCTGGACCTACCTGTTCCAGGGGTGCCTGGTGCTCAGCCTGATGCTGCTGCGCAAAAAGTTTGTGCCCAGCTACCTGTTCAGCTTTGTGGTGGGCTTTGTATTCGGCAAGCTGCTGGATGTGCATGAGGCCTGGATCAACGTCCTGCCCTACAACATTCCCATGCGGGTGGTGTATTTTGTGGTGAGCTACTGCCTGATCAGCCTGGGCATTGCGCTCTCCAACCGCTGCAAGCTGCCCATCGTCCCCACGGACCTGTTTCCCCGGGAGCTGGCCGATATTACGGGCATTCCGTACCCCAAAATCAAAATTGGCTTCGATGTCATCTGTCTGGCAGTGACAGCAGGCCTGACGCTGGGTTTCCTCCACCATCTGGAGGGCCTGGGCATCGGCACCATTGCGGCGGCGTTTACCATGGGCAAGGCCATTGGCTTTGCGGGGGATGTGCTGGATAAGAACTTCCGCTTTGGAACGTACAAGACGCTGAAAAAAGAAAGCTGCTGATCCAGCCCAACGCCAGCCTGACGAAGATCGGTCTGGCGGCCCCCATCTCCACGGCGGTGGGCGTGGTGCTGAACATCGGCTTCTTCCTCTATCTCAACAAGAAGCTCCGGAACAAACCGGAACAGGAAAATAAAAAGCAAAAAGTCAGGCTCTCCATTTTACCGGAGAGCCTGACCTTTTCTGTTACACAGGGGAATGCGGGATATCTTGAGGAGAAAAGAATCTTCTGGATAAAATCAGGTCTTGGTCGCCGTCTTGATTGCCACCGAGATGGCGATGTAAGTCTGGCCGTCAACCGTCCGGACTACCACACCGACCTCGCTCCACTTGTTCATATTGTAGCTGTTGATGTTGGTGACGGTTTTGATAAGTTTTGCGAGGTCCGTATTTTTGTAATCACACTTGGCAACGAGAGTAAATCCGACACTGCCGTCTTCCGGGTTCGGGTCGAGCACGAATTTGAAATCAGAACTGAGCTGGCCCAATTTTCCACTGATGGCAGCGTCGATGCTCTGATTGGCTGTTTTGCGGAGCTCGCTGCTGTTTTGCAGTTTGACGGAACTGACGGGACGGTTCTGATTGATGGCGGCCATCACGGCAGCTTCCGCCTGTGCGTCCTGGGAAGTGGAACCAGAGCCGCCGCAGGCTGTCAGCAGGGACAAGGCGAGAACGCCCACTAGAAGAAGAGCGGCCAGTTTTTTCAGGTGTTTCATCGTAAATGCCTCCTGTCGTTTTCAGAATTTTTGTTGTCATTTTTGGGGGTGCAGGAATGATCATCGGCACGTCCAGATCAGGTGCCGTTCTAGCTTTATTGTATCGGACCGCATGGGATTCTGTCAATTGCGAAATTGTATGAAAATCAAAAAGAAATTTCGTTAAAATCAATGAAGATACGATCATTCTGTGAACGATTTATGAAGAATAGACCGGACTTCGCAAAGAATCTTTGCTTGGGATAAACGAGCCCTCCGGCAATCTCGCCGGAGGTCCTTTCATCGTATCATAAAAATTTACAGCGCGGTCTGTGCGGTCTTGACAAGGTATTCCATGGCCTGCACGGGGTACTGCCCGGCGGCGGTCTCGCCCGTCAGCATCAGG
>QWCV01001593.1_pt1 | contig 28922 bp, 24 predicted proteins | sample 1972621 | NCBI WGS metagenome assembly QWCV01 (sample SAMN09866699, study PRJNA288562) | Human gut metagenome isolate pre2_stool, whole genome shotgun sequencing... | isolation source: gut | host: Homo sapiens | place: USA: California | reverse complement strand
GGATTCCGGAAAAAATCAGAACAAACACCAATAAGCATGCATTTTTGTCAAATTTCTTTCCTTTGCTTTTACTCCTCTTATCTTTTTTCTGCGTCTGCGGCATCTGCGTTCTTACCTGTCTGCTCATTTGCTTTTTCCTCCCGGCAGGATTTCATCCGCATCCAATCCGTACTTTTTGACTATTTCTTCTGTAATGCCCTCATTTCGCATCTCTTCGAGAGTTTCTGTAAGCTCTTGTGCTACTTCTTTGTGGGTTCCTTTTTTAAAAGCAATTCCAAGTTCCGAAGTATAGATACTCTCGTCCAGCATACGGTATGCATCCTCTCCATCTCTCACCAGGCTGCCCAGCATTGCCTCATGACCTGCAATCGCATCTACATAATTTTTTCTAAGTGCAGCATAAAGTTCATTCGTCGTAGAAAAGCAGTTTACCTGCTCCATTTGTGGAAGATCTGACGCAATCTTATGAAGGAAAAGCTCCTCTGCCTTTGTGGTCGCCTGAACCGCAATCTTCTTTCCTTCCAGATCCTGAATCGTATTGATTTCACTCTCTTTTCTTACAGCCACCATCTGACGACTGTACAGATACGGACCTGCCCACTGATATTTATCTTCTCTTTCATTCATGGAATAACAGCTCCACAGACAGTCGATTGTTCCTTCTGCCAGAAGTTCGTCTTTATCTTCCCAGACTATATTCTCAAACTTAGGCTGGTATCCCAGCCTCTGAAATGCTTCCTTGGCAAGTTCCACATCAATACCTTTATATTCACCATTACTCACCTGATAACTGTAAGGTTCAAAATAATCCATTCCAATGACAATCTCCGGCAATTCGTTGTCTGCCGCTTTCTCTTTCTTTACTCCACACCCTCCCAGCATAAGACTGCCAGCCAGAAGAACTGCCATAATACAAATTCTTTTCCTATAGGTAGGGGAGTTATTCTTTCGATTTTTTCTCATATCCAGTTCCTTTTCATTCTTATCTTTATGTCCATAAATAAATGTATTGTCAAACTGATTTATTATAGCATTCATGATTTATCATGTCCATAAAAAACTTCCTTCATCTGCATGTTTGCTCATTTTTACATTCTGAAATTTTACATTCATTTTTCAATTATTTTCATTTAAACTGTTGATTTTTAGTATTTTTCCTGTATAATGATTTTCAGGTCGTTTGTTAACAAATACTAAACTTTGTGTTTAATTTTATTTTTGTTGGCGACGGCTTTTATCATGTTTACTTTAAATCAACACAAGGAATCCATAATGATTCTTTCAGAAAGGTGGATTTTTGATGGATATCGGCAAAAAGATTAAGGAACTCCGCGTCGCCAAGGGGCTCACCCAGGAAGAGCTGGCAGACCGCAGTGAACTGTCCAAGGGATTTATTTCCCAGCTGGAACGGGATCTCACCTCCCCGTCCATTGCGACATTGATGGACATTTTGCAGTGCCTGGGCACAACCGTCTCAGAATTTTTTCAGGAAGAGCCGGAAGATCAGATTGTATTTCAAAATGAAGACTATTTTGAGAAAATTGATTCTGAACTTGGCAGCAAGACCGAATGGATTATACCGAACGCTCAGAAAAATATGATGGAACCGATCCGTCTGACTCTAAAGCCTGGCGGATTAACTTACCGGGATCTCCCACACGAAGGTGAAGAATTTGGTTATGTATTAAAAGGAAGTATCAAGATTCATATCGGACATAAAAGCTACACTGCAAAAAAAGGAGAATCTTTTTATTTCACACCTCACTCTGAACATTATATAGAAGCTTTTGGCACATCCGGTGCCGTTATTTTATGGGTCAGCACCCCTCCGAACTTTTAGGCTGAGCAGACTTCTTATCTATCAGGACTTCCTTGATAGCCGGCCTTAAGTTCTAAATTATAATTACATTTTTGGAGGACAATGAACATGTCTAATAAATTAATCGATATTGTAAATATATCCAAAGCATTTGATGAAAATGTCGTACTAGACGAACTGAATCTTTATATCCGGGAAAATGAATTTTTAACTCTTCTGGGACCAAGCGGTTGCGGAAAAACAACACTGCTTCGTATTCTTGGTGGATTCGAGACTCCTGACTCTGGAAAAATCATCTTCGATGGTCAGGATATCACGAACCTGGCTCCAAACAAACGACAGTTAAATACCGTATTCCAGAAATATGCACTTTTTACCCATATGACCATTGCAGAAAATATTGCATTCGGGCTAAAGATTAAAGGAAAATCTCAGAATTACATCAATGATAAGATTCGTTATGCGTTAAAACTTGTTAATCTTGAAGGCTTCGAAAACCGTACTCCTGCTTCCTTAAGCGGCGGACAACAGCAGCGTATCGCTATTGCAAGAGCCATTGTAAATGAACCGAAAGTCCTGCTTCTTGACGAACCTCTTGGTGCTCTTGACTTAAAGCTTCGTCAGGATATGCAGTACGAACTGATCCGCTTAAAAAATGAGCTTGGCATTACATTTATTTACGTCACTCATGATCAGGAGGAAGCCCTGACTATGTCCGATACGATCGTCGTTATGAACCAGGGATATATCCAGCAGGTAGGAACACCGGAAGATATTTATAATGAACCGAAGAATGCGTTCGTTGCAGACTTTATCGGTGACAGTAACATTCTTTCTGCCACGATGGTACATGACCGGCTCGTCAATATCCTCGGTGCCAACTTTCCGTGTGTCGATGAAGGATTCGGTCAGAAGAAGCCTGTTGATGCAGTGATCCGTCCGGAAGATATCGACCTTGTAAAACCAGAAGACGGAATGATCCGAGGCGTTGTTACACATGTTATTTTCAAAGGCGTTCACTATGAGATGGAAGTCATGGCAAATAATTACGAATGGCTCGTGCACAGCACTGATATGTTCCCAGTCGGAGCAGAAGTCGGACTGCGCGTAGACCCATTTGATATTCAGATCATGAAAAAACCAGAATCTGAAGATGAGGAGGCGGTACCAATTGAAGAATAGTAAATTATTAAAACAGATGCTTGCCGGTCCGTATCTTCTCTGGTCAGCAGCATTTATCATCATTCCTCTTATCATGGTCTTCTACTATGGTCTGACGAATAATGACGGTGGATTCACCCTGATGAATCTTGCCAGGATCACAGAACCTGAGAATTTAAAGGCATTGGGACTGGCACTTTTGTTATCCCTTGTCAGTACGATTATCTGCCTGATTCTCGCATACCCTCTGGCTATGATCCTGACTGGACTTGGCGTCAATCAGTCCAGCTTTATCGTACTGATTTTCATCCTGCCAATGTGGATGAATTCTTTGCTTCGGATCATTGCATGGCAGAACCTGTTGGAAAAGAACGGAGTTATCAACAGTCTCCTTCATTTTTTCCATTTACCGGCACTGGAAATCATCAACACTCCATATGCCATCGTACTTGGTATGGTCTATGATTTTCTGCCATTTATGATCTTACCAATTTACAATGTACTGTCCAAAATTGACACAAATGTGATCGAAGCAGCCAGAGATCTTGGTGCAAACAGTGTGCAGACATTTACAAAAATCCTGCTGCCACTGAGCGTTCCAGGGATCATCAGCGGAATTACCATGGTCTTTGTACCGTCACTGACAACTTTTGTCATCTCCGACCTCTTAGGTGGAAGTAAGATTCTCCTGATCGGTAATGTTATTGAGCAGGAATTTAAACAAGGAAGTAACTGGCGCTCTGGCAGCGGTATGTCCCTTGTACTGATGATCTTCATTTTGATCAGTATGGCATTGATCGCAAAATACGATAAAGACGGGGAGGGAACTACATTTTGATCAAGAATTTTTTTAAACGGTTTTATCTGGTGCTGATATGCATCATTTTGTACGCGCCGATCATCACCCTTATGGTATTATCCTTTAACTCCTCAAAATCCCGTTCCAAATGGGGAGGTTTTACAACAAAATGGTATGTGGAATTATTTAAAAATAATTCCATTATGAACGCACTTTATACGACACTGATCATCGCATTGTTATCTGCACTGATTGCTACGATTCTCGGTACTGCTGCCGCTATCGGTATTCAGGCAATGCGAAAGAAAATGCGTACTGTCGTGACTGGTGTAACCAATATTCCTATGTTAAATGCCGATATTGTGACAGGAATCTCTCTTATGCTGTTATTCATCGCATGTAGATTTTCCCTTGGATTTAAGACAATCTTGATTGCACATATTACCTTTAACATTCCCTATGTAATCCTGAGTGTTCTGCCAAAGCTGCGGCAAACGAACGTCAGCACTTATGAGGCCGCCCTGGATCTTGGCGCTTCTCCGTTATACGCTTTTTTCAAAGTCATATTCCCGGACATTCTGCCAGGTGTGTCCTCCGGTTTCCTACTGGCATTTACTATGTCCTTAGATGACTTTATCATCACGCATTTTACAAAAGGACCTGGTGTCGACACTCTGTCCACCAAGATTTACAGTGAGGTGCGAAAAGGAATCAATCCTTCCATGTATGCACTGTCCACATTGATGTTCCTGGTTGTCATGATTCTTTTGTTATTGATCAACATGAAACCAGATGAAAAAGCTGCCGGTGCAAAAAATGCTAAAATTTCCAAAGTTGCCAGTCAGCATCCAAAGCTTCGCAAATTCCGCAAAGTTATGATGTCGAGAGTGGTTCCGGTCTGTATGGTCGTTCTCATTCTGGCAGGTGGAATTTTCTATGGTATCCGCTCAAAAAGTTCCAGTGACAAACAGGTCATTGTGTATAACTGGGGAGAATATATCGATCCGGAAACTTTAGATATGTTCGAAGAAGAAACTGGTATTAATGTCGTTTACGAAGAATATGAAACAAACGAGATCATGTATCCAAAAATACAGTCAGGCGCCATTGCCTACGATGTCGTATGTCCGTCCGACTACATGATCCAGCGTATGATTGAAAATGATCTGCTGGCTGAACTGAATTTTGACAATATTCCGAACATCAAGAATATTGGAAGCACTTATATGGAGCATTCCAAAGAGTTTGACCCGGAGAATAAATACTCTGTTCCTCACCTTTGGGGAACTGTAGGAATCCTTTACAATAAAACTATGGTCGACGATCCTGTAGATAGTTGGGGAATTCTGTGGAACGAAAAATACAAAGACAGTATCCTCATGCAGGATAGTGTCCGTGATGCATTTGGCATCACATTAAAATACCTTGGCTACTCCCTGAACTCAACCGATCTGGATGAACTGACTGAAGCTAAGAATAAACTGATCGAACAAAAGCCACTTGTCCAGGCCTATGTTGTCGATCAGGCCCGTGATAAAATGATTGGAAATGAGGCTGCTCTCGCTGTCATCTACTCTGGAGAAGCTATCACCTGTCAGCTTGAAAATCCGGACCTGGAATATGTCATTCCAAAAGAAGGAAGTAACATGTGGATTGACTCCTGGGTCATCCCGAAAAACGCAAAGAATAAAGAAAACGCAGAAGCTTTTATCAATTTCATGTGCCGTCCGGACATTGCTAAGATGAACTTCGACTATATCACCTATTCCATCCCGAATGAGGAAGGAAGAAAACTCCTCGATCCGGAATACCGTAATAATCCAATTGTATTTCCAGATGATAAAGCACTGGAAAATTGCGAAACATTCAAATTCCTGGGAGATGAAAATGATGCCATATACAATGAATTATGGCGTCAGGTAAAATCCAAATAAAAAAGAATCTCGCCTGCGAGATTCTCCGCCTGCGGCGGGCCGCAATATGCGACATGTTTCTTATCCGCCGCAGTGCGATCCTCGCGGAGCGTTTTTTTATGTAATGGAAACGAAGTTTCCCATTACATAAAAAAAATAAATCCAAACGATATCTTGAATCGTTTGGATTTATTTTTTTAAACCCGGAAGCATCCACCACCAATGAATTCTCGAAGCAATGAGTTCGTTGGCACTTTTTCGCTTCCGATTCCAACAAAGTAATCCAGGAATTTAAGCAGTCTCTTTGCCTCGATATATTCCGGGCACTCTCTTTCAACTCCGAATAACTGAGCTTCTACATATGGTTTCAATACTGCCAGTTCATAGATCAGAGCAGAATTGAACATGACATCTGCTTCCTCCTGGAATGGGAAAATATTCTCTTCCTCGCCTTTTCGTACAGAAGGCCACATCTGAATTGTCTTTTTTGCAGAAGCACCTCTTGTTCTTGCATCTCGCACAATTCTTCGAAGAAGCCGGCCATCTGTGGTTGGAATCCGGTTATGCTCATCAATGTTAAGCTGTGTCAGTGCACTGATATAAATTTTAAACTTATTCTCATCTGCCAATGCTTTTGTCAGCTTTGGATTCAGGCAGTGAATGCCTTCAATAACCAGAATATCGTGTTCTCCAAGTTTCAATGGACTTCCTACAAATTCTTTATGTCCCTTCGCAAAATCAAAATTTGGAATTATCACTTCTTTTCCATCCAGCAGTTCCTGCATTTGTTTCTCGAACAGATCAATATCCACTGCACAAAGTCCTTCAAAATTATAATTTCCCTTCTCGTCTTTCGGAGTCTCTTCTCTTTCTTTAAAGTAATTATCTACTGCGATCGGATGAGGACGCATTCCATTTGCACGAAGCTGTACAGACAGTCTGTGTGAAAATGTAGTCTTTCCGGAAGACGACGGTCCCGCAATCAATACGAATCTGATTTCCGGTCTGGAAGCAATCATCTGTGCAATTTCTGCAATTCTTCTTTCCTGCATTGCTTCCTGCACAAGCACAGTCTCCTGAACATCTCCACTGGTAATATTGCGATTCAATCCGCCAACCGTCTCAATCTCCTGAATATCTCCCCATTTCACAGATTCTTTCATGACCTGAAAGAACTTTGTTCTCGCCTGAAAATGTGGCACGATCTCCGGCTTATCAATCTCTGGCATCTGAAGTACAAATCCTTCATCATATCGATATAATTTAAAATATTTCAGATACCCTGTACTGTAAAGCATATATCCATAATAATAATCTTCAAACTCATTGATGCTGTAAAGGTTTACTTTGGATACACGGCGGTAACGGAACAATTCTTCTTTATCATACATTCCATACTGTCCAAAAAGTCCGATTGCCTCATCTGTATGAACCGTTCTTTTCTTGATTGATAGATCTGCCTCCACAAGTTCGTGCATCCTCGACTCGACGCGCTCAAGAAAATCATCATCGGCTCTTGTTTCGCCGGTAATCGTGCAATAATATCCCGGTCCTATTGCAAAATGCATCCGAACCTTGTCAATATTCTTATGTCCTGCCACGTCATAAACTGCTTTTACAAGAAGGAAACTCATGCTTCGTTTGTATGCCTCATGTCCAATGGGATCCGCTGTTGTAACAAAACTGATTTCACAATCTTTTTTCAGACGCTTGTGCAGTTCCTGAAGTTTTCCATCTACAAATACCAGAACAATCTCATGTTCATAATCTTTCTGGTATTCTTTCGCAATGTCGTGATATGTGATACCAGCTTCATATTCTTTCATTTCATTTTTAATTTTTACATGATACATTCTTTTCTCTTCCATCTTCCGATCCTCCCTATATCATGACTGCTTCTATAAAGCTTTCCCTATATTACTGTAAACGGATGACTCACTGGGGCTTCTATGACCTCGACTCCCAAAAGGTGTGCTCGTAAATAATTCCCCATATCGCCGATAAATATGTGCTCCACCCCATAATGTCCTGCATCGATGATATTAAGTCCTCTTGCAAGTGCGTCAATCCCCTCATGATGACCGATATCTCCAGTCACATAGACATCAGCCCCTGCTGCAATCGCCTGATCAATATCACTTTTACCAGACCCCGGACAAATTGCTACTCGGTGAACATTTTGCTTCAGATTACCGAATACTTTCACTGTATCAAGGGCAAATGCTTTCTTGACTTCTTCACAATAATCTGCCAGTGAAATTTCATTTCTCTGTTCATCATTATCAGAAGCAGATGGTATCTCTCCGACACGGCCAATACCTTCCAGTTCTCCCGATTCATTTTCTCCGGTGACATCCAGTATCTGACAATTCTCAAGTTTCAGATAATCTGCTGCCAGATCTGCCATACCTTTGACATCATAATTCGTGTGCATAGCATAATAAGAAATGTCATGCTGAATCAGTTTTACTAATCTTCTGCCGATGAAATTCTGATTATTCACTTGTTTCATACCGCTAAAAATCAAAGGATGATGTGTCACCAGCATATCTGCACCTGCCAAAATTGCCTCATCTACCACTTCATCTGTAGCATCCAGTGCCACATATATATTTGCAACTTCTTTATCATCTCTTCCTGCCAGCAGTCCGACATTATCCCAGGAAAGAGCATATCTTGGTGAATAGTCCTGTTCTATTATTTTGATAATATCTTTACATTGCATACAATCATTCCTCTCTAATATTCACATAGTATTCAACAATGTTTTTCTTACAATGCTTTTCTTACTCTTCATAGTAAGACATTGCTTTTTTTGCTACTTCCAGTTCATGTTCAATTTCTGTCATACGCTCTTTTATCCGCTCACCATCTTTTCCGGCAAGACCGAGAAGTATATCTTCACGAATACGGATTTCACGCTTCAGATATTCATATAATATCAGATTTTTGTTTTTTAAAAGTAGTGGTCCATAAAGGTACTTCCATTCCTCTTTTTTACAATCTTCCTGCCGGTCGGCCGTCTTATGTTCACAATATTCTGGTGGTACCACCCGCATCATAGGATAATATTTCCCGTCTTCCTCTACCATATCTTCTGCTTCGAACCGAAACCCATGTTCTACAAGATATTCCCGTACTTTCTGTATCTCAGACTGAGGCTGTAAGATGCAGCCTTTTAATGTGCTGACGATTTGTTTTCCTTCTTCCAGAATGTGAATCACAAGACCGCCGCCCATTCCGGCAACGATTATCTCCTCCACTTCTTTCGGCTTTACTGCTGCCAGTCCATCCGACAGCCTTGTCTCAATTCGGTCACTCATTCCATAGCCTGCTATGTGAATTCTCGCACGTTCCAGCGGTCCCTTATTGATATCCATCGCTATCACTTTCGGTGATAAGTTCTGTTCTATCAAATGAATCGGTATATATCCGTGATCTGTTCCTATATCTGCGACAGAGGCGCCCTCTGTCACAAGACCTGCTACTGCAGTAAGTCTCTTTGATAGTTCCATAGGCGCCTCTTTCTTAATCCAGATAATCTCTTAATTTTCTACTGCGGCTCGGATGACGAAGCTTTCTAAGTGCTTTTGCCTCGATCTGACGAATACGCTCACGCGTTACATCAAACTCCTTACCAACCTCTTCCAGTGTACGTGCACGTCCATCATCCATACCAAAACGAAGTCTTAAAACTTTCTGCTCTCTCTCTGTCAGAGTATCTAACACTTCATCTAACTGCTCTTTTAAAAGTGTCTGAGCTGCGGCTTCAGCAGGTACCGGAACATTGTCGTCCTGAATAAAATCTCCCAGGTGACTGTCTTCCTCTTCACCGATTGGTGTCTCCAGTGATACCGGTTCCTGAGAAATCTTTAAGATTTCACGGACACGTTCCACTGGCATATCTAATTCTGCTGCAATTTCCTCCGGCGTAGGTTCACGTCCTAACTCCTGCAGTAATTGTCTGGAAACACGAATCAGTTTATTGATTGTCTCTACCATATGCACCGGAATACGGATAGTTCTGGCCTGATCAGCAATTGCTCTTGTAATTGCCTGGCGGATCCACCATGTTGCATAAGTACTGAATTTGAATCCTTTATGATAGTCAAACTTCTCAACCGCTTTAATTAGACCCAAATTGCCTTCCTGAATCAGATCCAGAAACAGCATTCCACGTCCCACATATCTCTTAGCAATACTGACAACAAGACGAAGGTTTGCTTCTGCCAGACGCTTCTTAGCATCCTCGTCTCCCTCTGCCATACGCTTTGCAAGCTCTACTTCTTCATCTGCTGAAAGAAGCGGTACCTTTCCAATCTCTTTCAGATACATGCGGACCGGATCCTCTATACTGATTCCATCCGGCACAGACAAGTCGATTTTCTCCATATCAACATCGTCTTCATCTGTCAGAACAATATCGGAATCATCAACATCATCTAATTCCTCAATTCCATCCCCATCTCCGCTTACACGAAGCACATCAATATGATTGGCCTCCAGATACTCATAAACTTTCTCCATCTGTTCTGCATCAAGCTCCATATCTGAGAAAAAATCATTGATTTCCTGAAGTTCCAGGATACTCTTATTCTTCTTTCCATGAGCAACCAGTTGTTTTAACTTTTCCCCAAATTTCGCTATGTTTTCTTCCATGTGGTGTCCATCCTCCATTATATGTTTTTATTTTATCCTTAATTAATAGAAATATGCAATTTTTCAAGGTCCTGCAACGCCCGTTTTGCTTCCATCAGCTTCTGCAATCCCTGTATATCGGTCGGATCAAGCTTTGCTGAGTGTTCTTCAATACTATTCTTCTTTACCCGGATAATTGTCTCTTTTAATGCCTTTTCCTGTTCATGTGCTGTTTTAATTTCCCGGATTCTTGTATTAAAAAGCGCTGCCACCTCACGATGTTCCTCTTCATCTGTAAAATGATTCATGATCTGCGCCGGATTGAGCTTTCCCTGTTCGTGCTGCGCATATAAAAGCTCAGCTACAGTCCGATATATCCCTTCCGGAAAATCTTCCGGATGAATATACTTCTGGATCTGTGCAAATACATTCTCATCCGATGCCATCCATGTCAGCAGAATCTTCTGTGACTTTCGTGTACCATCTTCCTTATCCAGGTTCTGACTCCTTGTAGATCTCGGTCTTTCCACCGGCTTTGCAAGTCCGGTCTGAACTGCCATTCGTCCGACCAGTTTTTTCAGATCTTCACTGCCGACATGATAAGTCCCTGCAACTGCATCAATGTAGTTATTGCGCTCTATCTCTTCATCAAACTCTGTAAGCTTTCTCGCAGCTTCCTTCATAAAGTCCGTTCTGCCTTCCGGCGACGTCATATCATAATCCCGTTCCAGAATTTCAAGACTGAACATAAATCCATTCCTTGCCTTCTGGATCCGTTCTTCAAAGGCTTCTGCACCGAGATTTTTAATAAATTCATCTGGATCTTTATACGGTTCCATCCGAATGATTTTTGCCGTAATCCCAACTTCACGCAGAATCGGTCCTGCTCTCAGAGCTGCTTTCGTTCCTGCCTCGTCACTGTCATACGTCAGGTAGACTTCATTGACATACCTTTTGATAAGCGCTGCATGTCCCGGTGTCAGGGCTGTTCCAAGTGACGCTACTGCATTGGTAAATCCCGCCTGATGCAGGGAAATCACATCCATATAGCCCTCACAAAGCAGAAAATAAGGCTTTCTCGACTTTCTTGCTCGATTCAGTCCATACAGGTTCCGGCTTTTGTCAAAAATGATCGTCTCCGGTGAGTTCAGATATTTTGGCTTTGCATCACCCATGACACGGCCGCCAAATCCAATAACACGGCTGTTTACATCCATAATCGGAAACATGACCCTGTTCCAGAACTTATCGTGAACTCCGTATTTTTCATCAATACTGATCAGACCTGCCTGTGAGATCATATCGTCTTTGTAGCCTTTTGATTTCAGATACTTGTACAGATCATCACTGTACTTGTTCGAATATCCCAGACCAAATGCTTTGATCGTATCGTCACTTAGCTTTCGATCTTTTAAGTATGTAAGGGCATGTCCCCCTTGCGGCCTTAGAAGCTGTACATAAAAGTACTGTGCTGCTGCCTTATTAATTTCCAGTAATATAGCTTTTGTATCTGCGCGCTTTTTCGCCTCCCCAGAATACTCCGGTTCCGGAAGCTCTACGCCTGCACGATCCGCCAGATATTTCAGTGCCTCTACAAAAGAATAATTTTCATATTCCATCAAAAATGTGAATACATTTCCTCCGGCGCCACAGCCAAAGCAATAATACATCTGCTTCTGTCTGCTGACTGAAAATGACGGGGATTTTTCATTATGAAATGGACATAATCCAAAGTAGGAGCTTCCTTTTTTCTGAAGTCTCACATAACTGGAAATTACATCTACGATATCATTTTTTGACCGGATTTCTTCCACTAATTCCTCTGGATAATACATATCTGCGTCCTTTCATTTTTCATCATCTCTTCCTCAAATCCAGAAGAAGAAACGTCCCTACTATTAATATTCGACACAAACTTTATATTTCCTTTAATTTTTCCAAGATTCTGGGATAAAAAATTCCGTAAATTTCTTCACTGCATAAGTATCCGTCATTCCTGCGATATAATCGCACACGACCTGTGACAGCTCTTCTCCCTTTTTTAACATATTCTGTGATTGTTCCGGAAGAAACTCCGGATTCTTTATATAGAATTCATATAGATTGGTAATCATATGGATTGCTTTGCCCTCTTCCTTCTTGGCAACCGGGTTACGGTAAACATTTTCAAACATAAATACACGAAGACCCTGCATAGCCTCATGAACTTCCTCAGACATCTGAATCACCGGACGATCCACACTGTTGATAATAACATTATGTACGAGTGTGTTCAGGCGTCCTTTCACCGAAGTTCCCAAAACATCCGTATATTTCTTCGGAATATCTTCTTCTCTTAAAATACCGCCACGGATTGCATCATCAATATCATGATTAATATAGGCGATCTTATCTGACAGGCGCACGATCTGTCCTTCCAGTGTTGACGGGCATCCGCTTGTTTTGTGATTCCTGATCCCGTCAATGACTTCCCATGTAAGATTCAGTCCCCGTCCTTCCTTTTCTATAGATTCCACCACTCGCACACTCTGCTCATTGTGTTTGAAACCTCCCGGGCAAAGTTCATTGAGCGCACGCTCCCCTGCATGCCCGAAAGGTGTATGTCCCAGATCATGCCCCAGGGCAATTGCTTCTACCAGTTCCTCATTAAGCCGGAGTGCTTTCGCAATTGTTCTTGCATTTTGTGACACCTCCAGTGTATGTGTCAGCCTTGTACGGTAATGATCTCCTTTCGGAAGAAGAAACACCTGGGTCTTCTGCTTCAGTCTGCGGAACGCCTTGCAGTGTACGATCCGGTCACGATCACGCTGAAAGACCGGACGAATATCACATTCCTCTTCCTTAATCTTCCGGCCTTTTGAATTCTTACTCAATGTCGCATAAGGACTTAAATACTCCAATTCTCTTTCTTCCATCTGCTCCCGAATCGTCATAGAATCACGCTCCCTCTTCACACTTGTATAATCATACTTTCATTATACAATACAATTCCGTCTGCTGGTACTGTTTTTCACATTATATTTTCTTACAGAATATCCTTATCCCTGATTGATGTATTTTTACATATAATGATATTTCTTTCGCTGTCTGCCAAAAAATGCAACTGTCATAAAAAGTGTAAAAAGTTCTGCCACTGTAACGGCACTCCAGATTCCGTTCACTCCAAAGAATACAGGCAGTATCAGAACTGCCGCCATCTGGAATAATAATGTTCGAAGAAATGAAATCGCAGCCGAAATCATTCCATTGTTCAATGCTGTAAAGAATGCTGATCCATAAATATTGAATCCATTGATCAGAAAACTGATAAAATATATCCTGAATCCGTGTCTTGTCATCTCAAATAATTCTGCGTCATATCCCACAAACAATTTTGCAAGCGGTGTTGTAATCACCTGAGAGAACACGAAAAGTCCAATCCCCCATGTTCCAATCAGACTCAAGCTCTTTTTGAATATATTTTTCAGCTCACTGTGATTGCCGGCACCATAATGATAGCTGACGATTGGCGCACTTCCAATAGAATATCCGATAAAAACAGCAATAAATATAAAGTTCGCATACATAATAGATCCATAAGCCGCTACTCCATTTTCACCGGCCACTTTCATAAGCTGCAGATTATAAAGAGAATTTACCACTGAACTGGACAAATTCGTCATAAACTCGGATGCACCATTGCTGCATGTCTTTAATAAAATTCTGCTGTCAAAACTTGGTCTTCCAAGTCTCAGAAAACTTGAATTTTTTCGTGCAAAATAAAAAATCGGGAACAATCCGCCGATAAATTCTCCGCATACTGTCGCAACTGCTGCCCCTGCAATTCCAAATCCAAGATGGCCCACAAACAAATAATCCAGAACCATGTTGGTCACACCTGCCACAATGATAACTTTTAGCCCAAGTTTTGGTTTCTGTGCTGCTACAAAAAAGCTCTGAAACATATTCTGCAGCATAAAAGCCGGAAAAGAAATAAATGTGATGCGCCCGTACAACACACAGTCTGAAAGCAGTTCACCGTCTGCGCCAAGCATCACTGATATCGGACGAATCAAAATCATTCCAAGAAGACTGACTGCTATGCCACCAATGATCGTAGCATAGACTAACATGGAAAAATATTCATTTGCCTTTTCTTTTTTCCCTTCTCCAAGAGTTGTTGCTACAATCGCGCTGCCTCCGGTACCAATCATAAATCCAAGAGCTGAAAGTCCCATCAGAATTGGCATAATTAAATTGATTGCTGCAAATGCAGTCTTTCCGACAAAATTCGACACAAACAGACCGTCTACAACACCGTAGATCGATGTAAAGATCATCATCACAATAGACGGTAATACAAATTTTATTAATTTTTTATAAGTAAAATGATCTGATAATTGAATCTCCATAAAAAATCTACTCCTCTTTTTCAAGAATGCCTCGGCATTCTTGCTGCGAGGTGTGCGTCATGCAATTGCATGACATACTTCTACTGCGCACCTCTGCAATCCTGCCGGATGCTATATCAGAAGTGCAATAACTTCTGCTTCCATAAAATCCTCAACTATACTTGAGATATTTGAAGCTTCTGGATATTCGCTTTTAATTCCATATTATATTTTTCGTAAAGTTCCAGCATCTTCTTGCATTCTTCCTTACTCATACCAGAAAACGCCTGATTCTCTGCCTCTATCACCGGATAAATCTTCTCTTCCATAAGTTTCTGCCCCTGTTCCGTCAGATAAATATGCATATCACGACCTTTTCCTTTTTTCAGTATCAGATATCTGTCCTGTTCCAGCTTACGGATCGATGAATTCACTGTCTGCTTTGGAATACAGCACATCTGACTGATATCGCGCTGCAAACATCCATCCCCCATCTCACAAATGGCATATAGAATATCAAATCCGCTTAATGACAGTCCTACCTTTGTCGCAGCCTCACGGTATACATCATTAAACTCTTTATAAATGTGATTAAACTCTATGAGTTGACGACTCATGTATAGTGTTTTCTGTTTTGACTCCATTGTTCTCCTCCTTAAGTCCGATTTCATACTTATTACATTATAGTCCGATTTCGTACTCGTGTCAAGTGTTTTGCTCGCTATTGCCAATCCAACTGAAAGAAGGAAAGAACGAAATCAAAACAATTCGCAAAAGAACAAAAAAGATGAAAAAAAGCAAAAATTGTTGTTGCTTTTTCCCTGAAAGTGTAGTAATATAATTTTCGGGCAATCGAGAAAAGCCTTTTATGCGGAAGTGTCGGAACTGGCAGACGAGCAAGACTAAGGATCTTGTAAGCATTGCGCTTGTGTGGGTTCAAGTCCCATCTTCCGCATTAACTTTTCAACAATATATTGCCTGCAATCGTGAAAATGATTCAAAATGCGGAAGTGTCGGAACTGGCAGACGAGCAAGACTAAGGATCTTGTGACTATTGCAGTCGTGTGGGTTCAAGTCCCATCTTCCGCATTAACTTTTCAAATTTTATATTGTTTGTAATCATATAAATGATTTTCATAAATGCGGAAGTGTCGGAACTGGCAGACGAGCAAGACTAAGGATCTTGTAAGCATTGCGCTTGTGTGGGTTCAAGTCCCATCTTCCGCATTAAAAAACTCAGGTAAAAGTACCTGAGTTTTTTTCTTAAGAATCACAGCGTTTCCTGCCTCTAGACTTCAAAATCATTGCCTTGCTTTGGTCTGCTTCTAACTTATTCTATTTCGCTGATATCTTCAAGTGGTATCCTGCATCCATCTTCCAGCACAAGAATTTTTTGATATTCATCGATTTTTTTCACGATTCCTATTTTTGTCTTATAACTGCCACCACTTTTTCTTCCATCCGGAACATAATATACAAGTTGGATTCTCTGTCCCGGCTCCGACACAATTTTTTGAAGCTTCACATTCAATTGTTCTTTCATCTCTTCATCCAATTCCATACGCATATCGGTAACTCTTGCCGCCTCCTCGATTGCTGCCTGGTGTCCGGTCAGTGCTGCAAATGGCGCAAACTGTGCTGCCCGGTCTTCCACCGGCATAGGTTTATGCCTTTTCGAAACAGGATGTGGCAGATTGATAATATCTTCATAATTTAAATTTGTATTCTCCCTATCATATCCAGTCATTTTCCACCTCAATTTATTCGCCATTACTACGTTTCTATGCTTTGTGCCCGCCAATCTGACTATTCCTCTCAACAGCCGTGGCACCTTCTTCCAGATTCATACCTTTGAGGAGAGCATTTTTTCCAAATTTCTTTTTGATATCCAGTGCTGCATGCTGCAGTTTCTTTTCCCGTTCCAGCTTATCTTTGCGTTTCTGCCGTTCCTCTTCCTGGTGACTATAATCGGTAAATAAATCTAACTGTTCAAAAGAAGCCTTCTCTTCCGCCAGCGATTCATCGACAACATGATTTGCCGTAATATATACACGGCGTATGAAAAGGTCAGGATTCACGATTTTGTCATACAATTCCAGAATCATCTCGATCATCTCTATTGAAGAGGAAGTTCGGTTTTTCAGATTTGCTGTTCCATGTGCATGCTTGGGTACTTTTCTTCCATAGCGGTCCTCCGTAATTTCCCCTTGATACTGTTTCTTTTTGTTTCCACTTTCCAGATTACCAATATCATAACCTACTGTCAGAACAAGCTGATCTGTCACAAGATGCTTATCCACCAGATCAAGTGCCAGAAGGTCTGTCATTTCCTTAATGATCAGTCTGGTCTTTTGAAAATCATATGGGCAATGCAGTACCTGTCCGGAACCAATGCTGTTACTCTCTGATTTATAGGCTTTGACCTGAGCAATCGTACAAGGTTCCCACCCCCATGCATGATCAATGAGAAGCTCTGCATTTACCCCAAACAGCCGATACAGCAATTCTTCATTATAATAATCTGTTTCTTTTCCAATGGAACATCTCGCCACATCTCCCATGTTATAAATGCCATGAGACAAAAGTTTTTTTGCGTATCCCTGTCCGACCCTCCAAAAATCCGTAATTGGCTGATGCGTCCAAAGCAAACGTCTGTAACTGATCTCATTGAGTTCTGCAATTCTGACCCCATTGTGATCTGGTTCCACATGTTTTGCCAGAATGTCCATGGCAACTTTACAAAGATACAGGTTCGTTCCAATTCCTGCAGTCGCAGTCATTCCCATTGTATCGTAAATGTCCCGGATTATTTTTGATACCAGTTCTTTCGCCGTCATTCCATATGTGTTCAGATAATCCGTTACATCACACATAATCTCATCGATAGAATATACATGGATATCTTCCGGTGCCAGATATTTTAAATAAATCTGATAAACCCGTGTACTATATTCCATGTAATGCGCCATTCTCGGGGTTGCTACAACATAATCTACAGCCAGATGCGAATTCTTTTCCAGTTCTTTCTTATCAAAAGAAGAACCGGAAAAACAATGTTCCGGTATCTGTCTTAATCTCTGATCATTCACTTCTTTTATACGTTGTACAACTTCAAACAATCTGGCTCTTCCAGGAATCCCATAGGTTTTGAGCGATGGTGACACTGCGAGACAAATTGTTTTCTCTGTACGGCTTGCATCTGCCACAACCAAATGCGTACCCAGCGGATCTAAGCCACGCTCTATACACTCCACAGACGCATAAAAAGATTTCAAGTCAATTGCTGCATAGATTCGGTTCTTTTCCACCGGTCACACCTCCTTATCTTATACAATCCATTTTACTTCTTATTCTTCAATACATATTTTCTAATATAAGAACAAGTCTTCTCTTCTCCCTCTTCTGCCAGCATCTTAAGCAATTGATGCAGAAGCTCTGCTGTCTCCGGATGAATCATCTTGCCAAGCCTTGCAGCACCTTTTTCATAGTATTCCAAAGGTGCCTGATTCGTATACTTCTCTTTCATATAATTCTTCGACGCTGCCACACGGTCGATAAACATTTCCACCACATATCTGACCGGCATCTTCATACCGATAATTCCTTCATTCAGATCAGTACTATAATCCAGCCAGTATTCATAGTGATGCCTGTTGCGCCCTTTGTGGTGCAGCCATGCCGCAGAATAACCTTTCACTTCCCGTTCTGCATTGTTAGGGCTTCTTGTTCCCTGATAGAACTTGCAGCCCACTAGAAATTCAGTTGGTGAATACTTGGACAAATCATGCAGAAGGCCCTGTTTATATAATCCAACTTTAAAACAACCTTGGCAGACAAGCCATTTATGGTGATTGATCGTCTTCAAATGTTGCAGTGCCTTCATACAGTTTCTCCTTTCCCAGATACAAGAACAACGATCTCTCGCTCATCCAATTCTATATTTCTCTGATTTTCCAACACAACCAGATCTTTTAAAATGCCTTCTTTCGTTGATGCTGCTCTGTACCATTTACGGCCTTTCTTTAATGCCGGCAACGCAAATTCGTGTTCCAGCCAGTGCATATTATAAGCCACAAAGCAATCTGCTTCTTCCTTATCCTGACTACTGTAATATATGCCGATCTGTCTGCTCGCCACTTCAGTTGACGCTCTCCATGCCATCTCTCCGTGATAGGATACGTCCGGCATTCCACAACCGCTTCGGTCTATTCCAAGCAGCTCTTTCTCCTGATGAAACAGCCTATATTTCTTCCGAAATTTGATCAACTGCTTCACAAACTGATACATCTCCTGTTCTTTTAACAGATTCCTCCAGTTTAACCAGCCAATCGGATTATCCTGGCAATAAACATTATTATTACCTTTCTGGGAATTTGCAAATTCATCCCCGGCAAGAATACACGGAACTCCCTGGGAGAGCAATAGCAAAAACAATGCATTTCTCATCTGGTTCTTCCGAAGCTCCAACACAGCTTTCTTTCTGGTCAGCCCTTCTGCGCCACAGTTCCAGCTATAATTATAATCCGGTCCATCCTGATTATTTTCTCCATTCGCCTCATTATGCTTGCCATCATAGGACACAAGATCTTTCAGTGTAAATCCAGTGTGAGTTGTAATACAATTATAAATACCTTCCAGATCCCATCGTTTTCTTGTCTGATACATCACATCCGTTACAACCCCTTCGTCACCTTTTAAGAAACGACGCATCACATTCTGATATTCTTCTGCGTGTTTTAAAATCCGGACTCCCGTAAGAATTGGATCTTTTAAAATGATATCCATCGGCACATTGTATGGATTCAGTATAAATCCATCCACATGATATTCCATCACATAATTTCTCAGACAGTCTGTCACCATCAGCCCGGAAATACCTTCTGCAAATGGCATCTCAAGCACAACTTCAATACCAGCCTTATGACAATACTTCACAAGATCTTTTAATCCTTTTACTCCATCACCATCCTTGGCATAAGCACTTTTCGGTGCGAAATAATATCCCGGACCATACCCCCAATAATTTACCCGCACTCCTGCTTCTTCAAACTCATAGACGGGCATGCACTGAATCTGGTTAATTCCCAGATCTTTTAGATAAGGAATTTTTTCAATTACACCTTGAAATGTTCCTTTGTTCTTCACTTTTGAATAAGTATCTTTTGTAAATCCACGGACATGTATTGCATAGGCAATCAATTCTTCTTCCTGTATCCGCGGCGGCTGATCTGCCTCCCAGTCGTAATGATCTTCGTAAAATATACCACGCACATTTTCTTTACTTTTTTCCGATATTCCTATGTTTTTAAGCCATATTTCCTTTCCGGAAAATGCCTTTGCATAAGAATCCGTCATACACTCGCCATCTATGTCATAATTATACTCATATGCCTCTTCCTTAAGTCCGTCAACCGCCATATAACACACCGAACCAATCCGGTCAGAAAAAACATAAGAAGCCAGCAAGCTGGCTTCTCCTTTCCGATAGAGCAGAAGCTTACATGTTTTCCCTTCCGGGACCTCCATGGCAAAATTCGCCCTTCCATTTTTATATGTCACACCCAAAGGCAATGGGCTGCCCGAAACTTTCTTCATGCTCTGTCCTTTCCGCTGTTACTGCCAGCCATCTACTCCGTACATGTCAACATTCTCCTGATTGATCATGAACACATTTTCTTTGATTTCCTTTTCATAATCTTTTCCATTTAAAATGTTAAGAACTGTATTTGCAGCATCTTTTCCCATACTGATTGGAGACTGTGCCACTGTTCCTGCGATTTGATTCTCTGTCTTTTTCAGTTCTTTCTTAATATCCGGAGAACCATCTACTCCATAAATGAGGATCTGACCCTGCTCTGCTACATTCATAGCTGTTTTGGCACCGACTGCCATCTGATCATTTCCACACATAATTGCTACAATATCAGAATTCTCGCTTAAGATCTTCTGGGCTGCTTCCAGGGATTTTTGAAATTCTCCGCTTGTATCCTCTCTAGCCACAATTTCAAAACCATTTTCCGCTTTTGCCAGGGTCTCCTCGAACCCTGTGATTCTCTCATTCACAGAATTCTGTGTCGGGCATTCCAAAATTGCTACTTTACCTCCATCCGGACATCTCTTGATCAGATCTTCGCCACACAATACACCGGCATTATAATTATCAGATCCAATATATGCATCCACATAGTCCATCTCTTTTACCTGAGTATCTACATTGACAATCTTCACATCCGCTTCTTTTAAAGCTTCCAGAGAAGGGGTGATCTTCTCCCAGTCCACCGGACTTAAAATAATTGCATTGATTCCTTCGTCAATCATCTCCTGGATCTGCGAAGCCTGCATATCTGGGTCAGACTTCGGATCCTTTACGATCAATTCACAATTCTTCCCATCCAATTCTTCTTTGATTGCACTTTCCAGTGTGAGAAAATATGGATTCTCCATATCAATCCCAGAAAATCCTATTTTCCAGCTTTCCTGTTCGTCCTTATCCTTTTCTTCTGTATTTTCATCTTTAGAAGCAGCATTTATCCGCAATGCTCGTTTCTTTTTCATCTCTGTTTTATCCTCCTTGTGTAGCACAATGCTATACTTTGATGATTCATTACAATTCACCAAAGCCTGTGAACTGTAACTATTTTACAACATTTTTATGAATTTGGCTACTATCACTTGCCTTTTACATGCTCCTTTGTTACATTAGATATATACAATTTTAACAAAAAGGAGAATTCATATGTGTGAACATTGTCATGAGGAAGAATATAACGCCGTTATTCTGAATCTGGAAGACCAAGACCTGGAGTGTGGCGTTATCACCATTTTTGAGATGGACGGACAGGATTACATTGCTCTCTTCCCAATGGATGAGAACGGTGAGCCTGCTTCTGATGACGTCTATCTGTACCGCTATCACGATGACGGTGATGAACCGGAAATCGAATACATCGATGATGAAGATGAATTGAATGCCGCATCAGACTGCTTCGATGAATGGCTGGATGAGCAGGAGTTTTTAGACAGTGACGAGTAATTCATCAATAAAACGGGACGGGGTTTTGCTCTTCCCGTTTTTTTCTTTTACATAAGTGATAAAAAGCTTTTTCTTCGCCCGTGTCATAGCCACATAAAAAAGTCTTCGCTCTTCTTCTAATTCTTCTGGTGTCCCCGCTTTTTTATATGGTGTCACTCCTTCATTACTTTCAATCACAAAAACAACTTCATATTCCAGACCCTTTGCTCCATGCATCGTCAGACACGTTACTCCGTCACCGGTGCCATTGCCTCGCTGTTGCCGCTGCATTTGCAAGGTATGCTTATATTCTTCTACATGCGCAAGCCACTCTGGCAGAGTCCGAAATTCCTTCGTCCGCTCCTGAAGTTCATCCATGATTTCTTTTAATTCTGAATACTCCATCTGATGTCCAAGAGCATATTCCTTTAGAAATTCATCATACCCGATACTCTTACGGATATATTGAATTGCAGCATAAGGCGTCTTTGTGCGAATCATCTTCATATCCCACTCTAACTGATCAATTCGATCCTGCATCCACTCTTTATCACAGTAGAAACGTCTCAACGATTCATAAGTAACCGGTGTTTCTTCCATACAGCCACGGCTCAAGTAACGCTTCGGCCGATTAGCGATCTCCAGGAAATCTCCCCGGTCGTAAGTTCCAACTGCCAGCCGGAAATAGCAGTTCATATCCGTACACACAAAATGTTCATACAGATGATGAATCCTCTCCTTCATGGAAAATGGAATCTGATACTGGGTAAATGTCTCCGCCAGCACCCGTGCATCTTCGCCTGTCCGGTACAATACAGCCATCTGCTTAAGATCGACTCCTTTTTTCATATACTTTTGAATCTCTTTTAAAATATATTTACTTTCATCAAGCGGATCCAGTGTCTCCTGCACATGCACAGTCTCCTGCGCTTCCCGAAATGGCTGGATTTTCTTCTCATACCGATCTTTATTATGCCCGATCACACGAAGCGCACCTTTCACAATATGTGCGTTAGAACGATAATTAATATCCAGCAAAATACGCTTTGCCTCCGGATAATCCTGCATAAAATCTTTCATGATTCCTGGTTTTGCACCGCGGAATCCATAGATAGACTGGTCATCATCCCCAACAATGAACAGATTATTCTCCGGCGCTGCCAGCATCCGGATGACATCATACTGCACCTGATTAATATCCTGGAACTCATCTACCAGCACATAGTGATATTTTTCCTGCCACTTTGCAAGAAGATCCGGTCTTTCAAGGAATAATTTTCGACACCAGATCAACATGTCTTCAAAATCAAGTTTTCGGTATTTTTTCTTTTCTGTCTCATAAATCCGGTAAAGCTCCCGGAATTTATCTTTCGGAAATCTTCTGGATTCATAAAACTCAATATCGACTGCATTATTTCCTACATTTCCAATCTCTTCCGATAGCTCCTGAAGAAAATCTGCTTCCTGGGATTTTTCGGTCTGTTCCCAGTCCATTTGTTTTAATATTTCCTTTAAAAGTTGATTTTTTTCTTCTTCGGACAGAATATTACTCCGATCCAATTTATACGCCCATTTCAAAATTCCGTAAAAAATGCCATGAAATGTTCCAAATGTGACGGGAAGCCTTCTCCCTTCCATGACATATTGAAAACGATCCCGCATTTCTCCTGCCGCATATTTCGTAAAGGTAATGACCAGAATTTCTTCTGGTCTTACCTTATATACTTTAATCAGATATTCAATTCTTTTTGCAATCGTAAGAGTTTTTCCCGAACCGGGACCAGCAAGAACCAGACACGGTCCTTCCTTATGAGAAACTGCCTCTTTTTGGGCTTTATTAAGACTCATAGACTCCCCTTATCTTTCCAGTAATTCAATACCTTTCTGAATTCTCTTAAGAGACTCTTCTTTTCCGAGAATCTCCATGATCTCCGTTGCTCCACCCGGTGTACTCTGCTTACCAGACACAGCAGTACGGATTGGCCACATAACATAACCTGTTTTGAAACCTTTTTCGTCTACATAAGATTTCAGGACTTCAAACAAAGCATCATTGCTGAAATCATCCTGTTTCTCAAGGAGTGGATATATCTCTTTTAACACTTCCAAAGCCTTTTCTTCATTTGTCTTCATTTTCTTATGGCAATACATTGCTGTATCATATTCTGGGAGCTCTTCAAAGAAGTCAATCTGCTCTTTGATATCCGGGAAGATTTCAATTCTTGTCTTAACAAGTGCTGCAATCTTCTTAAGATCATAATCTTTTGTAACAACTTCTTTGATATATTTTTCAGCTCTCTCAAAAAACTTATCAAAATCCATAGCTTTCAAATACTCGCCATTCATCCATTTTAATTTCTGAATGTCAAATACTGCCGGTGATTTGCTCATATTATGGTAATCAAACTCTTTTACAAGTTCTTCCAGAGAAAATATCTCCTGGTTTCCTTCCGGACACCATCCAAGAAGTGCAACATAGTTAATAACTGCCTCTGTCACAAACCCCTGCTCAATCAGGTCTTCATAAGATGAATGACCACTTCTCTTACTTAACTTCTTATGATTCTCGTCTGTAATCAGCGGACAATGTACATAAATCGGTACTTTCCAGCCAAATGCTTCGTAAATCTTATTATACTTTGGTGAAGAGGAAAGATACTCGTTACCACGCACGACATGTGTAATCTCCATCAGATGATCATCTACGACATTTGCAAAATTGTATGTCGGATATCCATCGGATTTGATAAGGATCAAATCTTCCAATTCTTTATTCTCTACAGTAATATCTCCATAAATCTCATCATGAAATGTTGTGGTTCCCTCTGTCGGCATATTGAAGCGGATAACATAAGGTTTTCCTGCTGCAAGATTTGCCTCAACTTCTTCTTTGCTAAGGCCAAGACAGTGTTTATCGTATGCTACAATTTCTGTCCCTTCTTCTGATACTTTGCTCTTTAAGGAATCCAGTCTTTCTTTGTCACAGAAACAATAGTAAGCTGCTCCTTTGTCAATCAGCTGTTTTGCATATTCCAGATATAAGCCGGAAGCATTACGCTCACTCTGAACATATGGACCATGTCCCATATCTTTATCTGGTCCTTCATCGTGAATCAGGCCTGTCTCCTGCATCGTACGATAAATAATATCAACTGCTCCTTCCACATAACGTTCCTGGTCTGTGTCCTCAATACGAAGCATAAAATCCCCGTCTTCATGCTTTGCGATCAGATATGCATACAGTGCTGTACGCAAATTCCCCACATGCATTCTTCCTGTAGGACTTGGTGCAAATCTTGTTCTTACTTTACTCATTTCTCTATACTTCTCCTAATTCTTTTAATATTTTCTCTAATGTAATATCCACCCGCTCTGAAACGAGAATATCTGCATATTTATCTGAAAAATGTGCTTCCGGATTGACCACGATCAGCTTATCTCCTTCATAATAATTGATAAGCTGTGTACACAGATATGTCTTCAGGTTCGTTCCAAGAACAAGCAGAACATCCGCTTTTTGGACTTCATCGGCTGCTTTTGTGATCACTGCGTTGTCTACCTTCTCCCCCATCAGACACACACCTGGACGAATTGGTGCATTACATTCCGTACAAAGAGGAACTCTCTTTGCCTCACGGATATATTCCACCGGATATTTTTTTCCACAGTGCGGACAGTAATTCTCATAAACACTGCCATGCAGATTAATCACATTCTTACATCCTGCTCTCTCCGGCAGACCAAAAATACGTCTTGTGATAATTGTCTGAAAAAGTCCTTTTTCCTCCAGCTCTGCCATCTCCAGATATCCTTTTCCTGGCGGTATATCAAGGGCGCTTAACAGTTCATTACGATAAAATTCAAAAAACTGTGGTTTTCTGGTCGAATAAAATGCACTGGTGAACATTTCATCTACTGAGTAGCCATACTTTTGTTCAATGTCATAGGATTCTTCTCCATCGCGGATAGCCGGATATCCATTCTCCTGTAACATCTCAAATCCACTGAGTACAGTTGTATATTTACTTTCCTTTAGAATCTTCAAAAGATCTTTTCCAACCATAAAAATACCTCCTATTCTCAAGCCCTCGAACTATTTTATCACATATTCCCATGGTTCTTCAACCTTTTCCGCTTTCTCTTTGCTCTCCAGTAACGAATCTGGAATGCATCTCTTGGAATTGATACAACAAAAATAATTCCCAGTACAATGGCAAATGCAATTTTCACTGCCTCTAATCCCTTCACAGCTGCCAGTGACATCTGACCTGTCACAAGGTAATATGCTGTATAATATATTCCGGCTCCCGGAACAAGTGGAATAATTCCGGAAACCAAAAATATCGTAATCGGGCATTTTTTCCGTACCGTGAAAATCCTGGAAATCAATACTACTGCCAATGTTCCTACAAAGGACGCCAATGCCACAGTTGTCACCTGACACATTGCCAGATACAAAAGCCACCCTGCCATACCGGTAATTCCACATGCTGTATAATATTGCTTCGGTACATTGAAAAGAACTGCATATGCCAATGTCGCCAAAAATGATTCTACGATTGCAAGAATTGTTGTTGTGATCATCGTAAAATTCCTCCCATCATCGTATTATAAATGCTAAGAGTCACTCCGACTCCAATGGCAATATATACGAATACAAGCAGTGCATCGATCATCCGTACAAGCCCTGACAGAAAGTCTGTATCTGCAATATCACGGATTGCATTGACAAATGCCACTCCCGGGATCATCGGCATAATTGCTCCAACCATCATACCATCCAATTTCAATATCGGCAGAAACGGTATATGCATAAATGCAAGTGCCAGCACCGTCATGATCACGCCTCCGACAATATTTACAATAATTTTTGAAAGGTTGTGCTTTCCGGCAAACAGCACCCACACATATGATAAAAAACCAATGAAAAATGCAGCCACGGCTTCCGGAACACTTGACCCTAACATCAACGCAAATGTTCCACTGGCAAGCCCCGCCGCCATACATTGAAACCACCGTTTCTTCGGTGGAATCTTCTCAATCTTTTTCAGTCTCTCTTCTGCTTCTTCCAGTTTCACACGTCCCGCTGAGATTTCTCTGGAAAGCTCATTGACCTCTGCTACAATTCCCAGATGAGAAGAAGAAAGTGGTACATGATTCACTTTTGTATAAGCTTCGCCATTCTCATTCTCTGCACTTACAAAAATACCATGGCTCATAGAAAAAATATCAACATGATTCACATGAAAACGTCCACATATTCTCTTAATCGTCTCTTCTACACGAAAGATTTCACCTCCGTTTTTCAAAAGTATCCTTCCCGCATGCATAGCCATATCAACGACACGTTTCACATCTAATACCACATCCAGATTCTTTTTTAGATAAATCATATCGGTCAATTGTATTCCATTTTCATAAATCGGTTTCTCATAATGATCTACAAAAAAATTTGCAACGATATGTGAATTAACAAACCCACATTGTTTATAAAAATCAAGCGTATTCGAATTGTTCCCTGTACCGACATACATAACATCACAGGTCACACTGTAATATTCAGAAAGATAATTGACCATATAAGTCCCATATCCCTGTCTTCGATATTCCTGTGCAGTGACCAGATTCTTCAATTCACATCGTTTGTTTTTCATATGTTCCACAACACCGATTGTCAGCACTTCACCGGCATCTTCCAGCACAAACATATCACTTTTATCCAGATACCGCCGGATCATATTCTCCTGCGGATCTGCAATCAGGAGCATTTCAAGATAATTATCTTTATCTTCCGTAATCTGTCTGATCTCCATAGGCCTTCTCTCCTTAATATTCTTTATAGTTCCTGTTTGTTTTACAAATTCCCTATTATATCTGTCAGAGAATCCGTCAGTTACAACAATCTGTTATAAGTAAACAGCGCCAATATACTCTTCCAAAAATGTTCTGTATACTGACGCTATTATATCACTGGATTAATAAAATAGATAGTTGTTTTTTCTATATACAATTTTATATCATGTATTTTTTCACGAACAACCTGGCGCGTTAACGTATGCTTTCCGGTTATTTACAAATTCTTGCCTGTGGCATACATGCAAGGCTTCCATCTGCATGATACAAAATACCAAACTCACTATAATATGCCGGATTTTCCTTTGCAACTTGTATGAAATCCACATTTTCCAAACAGTCAAAAAGTCCGTCATCCATATGCACAATATTTGCTGGAATATAGACTTCTTCTGTCTCACTCTTCAGGAAACTGTCTGAACGCGCAAATACATCTGAACGGATTCCTTTACATCTTATATCTGTTGGAAATGCTAATACTCCATCTGGTGCACCACTTAAGATTTCTGTCACATACCCTTCTGAGTCAATCTTCATTCCGGAAATTTCTATATAGACCGGTTCTTCTAGGATATTCTCATTATCTGTAATCGGATAGACAATTGGCTGTTCTATGATTCCCGATACCAGATCAGAATCATCCCCTTTATCCGGAATCGGAACTGATATATTCTGATTAGCAACCGTTATATCCGAATAATCCATCATGGTTTCTCTGCTAACTGATTTTCCTGTACATGCTATATTCTTTGCCACAACAGTATGCTTTATTTCTCTGTTTTTCATTCCACATAAATCCGCATAATTTCTTCTTACACTTAAACTCCCAAGAATATTCTTTTCCATTGTCAACATCGAAATCTTTTGTCTCAATTCACTTGAACACACATTTCCATATGGTAATGCTTTTGTATCCATATTCACGACTTTTCCCATTCCACTGATTTCCTGAGCAGTGTTAAAATCTGTAACATAAGTCAACGGATTAAGTACTCCAAACACCATCACAACCACGATTGCATATGCCAACACAAATCTCTCCGCCCTTCCGGAACTTTTCTTTAGAATATTTTCCATATTCTATTCCTCTCTTTCTCATCCTGTTTCTGATAGAACTGTCCCCAAACATGTCTTTATTTTGTCCATTATAAAACAAATTTATAAATTTGTACACAAAAAGAAAGTGGCAACTCGCCACATTTTACATGTTGACAAATCACCACTTTCTTTTATTTCATATACACCTTAAAATTAACTGTAATTAGTTAATGTATCCGGCTTTCTTAAGCTCTTCATGAGCTTTCTCAAGGTTTGCATCTGATACACGAATGATCGGTCCTGTACAACCCATTCCGCT
>QWCV01001015.1_pt1 | contig 29584 bp, 31 predicted proteins | sample 1972621 | NCBI WGS metagenome assembly QWCV01 (sample SAMN09866699, study PRJNA288562) | Human gut metagenome isolate pre2_stool, whole genome shotgun sequencing... | isolation source: gut | host: Homo sapiens | place: USA: California | reverse complement strand
AGTCTCTCTCCATACTTTTCTTTTATTGCATCAACATTTAAATTGCTTGTGATTAGCGTCTTTAAATTTTTACTTAGTCTATAATTTATCAAATCAAGTATAGATTTCGAGCTAACCTGTGTATCTATCTCGGTTCCAAGGTCATCAATGATTAAAAAGTCTGTGTTATAAAATAAATCTCTCTTCGTTACAGCGTCGCCATCGGCCTTAAATATAGCTTCGTTAATGGTTTGGCACATTTCATAAGAGCCCACGTATGTAACATTGATAAGCTTTTCTATAAGTCTCTTTGCAAGTGATACCGCCATAAATGATTTACCTGTACCAACGTCTCCAAAGAAAAATATGGATCTGTGCTCTTTATTAAAATTATCCGCATAAGCCTCAAGACTCTTTTTTATCTCAATCATTTCATCTCTTACATCATCTGAAAATATATTGGCATCAAAATTTTCAAAACTTTTTTCTCTCATCTCAGTATTTAGTTCATTCGTCTCAAGCATTTTTTCTCTGAGCATATCGTCAATGCAGGAGCATCTCTTTGATTGATAAATGCCTGTGTCTTCACATTTGTCGCAGTCGTAATGAACTTTGAAAGCATCATTAAGACCATAAGTCTCTATAAGTTTTTGTTTTTTTGCTTCTATATCAAGTATCTTTTTGTTAATATCTTCATAATTTGTAAAATTCATAGACGCAAAATCATTAAGCACAGAATTTTTTTCGTTCTCAAGGCTTAAAAACTCAGGATATTTTTTATAAATAGCTTCTATCCTCTCGCTTCTCTCCCTCTCTCTAATGTTCTTAATATTCGCTTTTTGTCTATAAACATCATCTAACAAAGTCATGCTACTTCCTCCAATTGCCTTCATAGGTATCGCTTAGATAATCATCTGGGTACTCTCTCTCGTCAAAGTCTTTTACTCTCGCCTTTGGCTTCTTAGTATTATTATTTTTTCTATCTGACCTATAAAGCTCATTCGTTCTTTCAGCGTCTTCAACTGTCTTTATGCCTTCTTTGTGCCAAGCTTCTAAGATTGCATCAAGATATGCGATAGAAGGCTTTGCTGTATATATAAAGTTTTCAGCAGCTTTTAAAATTATATCATTGCCATAATTAAAATCGTCATACCACTTGTCTATGATTTTCTTTTCAAAATCAGATACATTTTTAAATGGCATTGCTAGTGACTGCATAAGTTTATTGTAATTTCTTTGGCTATCGTTCATCACGTTAAAATCACTCATAACTTGAGAAAGATTTGTAAAGCCTTTATCGTACCAATTCATGATGATGGTCTCAACATAAGCTGGTGACTTCTTCTTAAGTATATCATAAGCGTAGGAGTAAGCATGTGATATCATCTCACAGCTGATATTGTAATCACGAAGCCACTTTATAATCTTAATCTTCTCTTGTGTGTTAAGGGGCCTTCTGACTATGTGGGCGACGTCTTGGAACATCTTTTTTACGCCGTCGTCCTTATTTACTTCAATAATTAATTTAGTGTCGCTACTTAAGTCTCCTTCATCTATATCAAGCTCATCATCATAAGTATTTTGACTAAGAGAATTATTTGAGCTGTTCTTATCAAGTGATGAGCCGCTAAGATAAAGAGCTCTTAAATCTTTAAATAAAACACTAAAACTCAAGCTATCACCATCGTCATCGAAATCAACTATACCAACCGATTTCCAAAATCTCCAAGCTGATACGACATCTATGACAGGAATTTTTAAAACTTCGGCTATCTTCTCGTTGCTCGCCTCTATGTCATCGTCTTGCGCAAATCTTAGCGCTAAAAGATAAACTTTAACGAAGGTTCCGTCCGCTTGAGGCATAAACTCACTGATAAATATATTATTAACTGATGTGTCTAATAAATTTGAATTAATTTTCTCTAGCGTGAAGCTCAAAAAACTCACCTCTCTTTATCTCATAAGTATATACATAAGAAAGCAGCTCCCTGCCATTTTGTATAAACTCTTCTTCATTTTCTATGTATTCCTCTCTAGTTTTATCAATATCTTGAATATTAAATGCATCTAGATAATATGCCTTCTTAGTAAAACCTAATTTTTTATATAAATGTATGGCTCTCTCGTTAAACGCATTAACATCAAGCCATATTCTTTTAAATTTTAGTTCAGTAAAAACAAAATTTAAAAATTCTACAAGTATTTTATAGCCATGGCCTTGATTTTGATAGCGTACGTCCATGACTATAGATAACTCAGCAGATTTTGTTAAAATATTTATCTCTTTCAGTCCAATGTAGGCAATAGCCTTATCTTCATAATAAATTGCAAAATAGCGCTTAAATATGCCCTTCTTAGTTTTCAGCCACTCTTTTATTTCCCAATCCTCTTCGTAAATGAAGTCATAATCATTTAAAAGATAGTAATTGCCTCTATCCCAACCCCTAAACTTGTACGCGTCTTCAAGCTCTAAAGGCTTTATATTGTATTTATTATTATTCATACGCATTCTTTGAAACGTCAAAGAACCTTGTGTATTCATCTTTCCAAATTAAGTTAACCACGCCAATAGGACCGTTTCTGTGCTTTGAAACGATTACTTCTGCTAAATTTGGATTTTCAGTTTCTTTGTTGTAAACATAGTCTCTATATAAGAACATAACTATGTCCGCATCTTGTTCTATGGCTCCTGATTCTCTTAAGTCCGAAAGTTTTGGTCTTTTATCTGGTCTTTGTTCAAGCGCTCTTGATAGCTGTGAAAGTGCTAAAACTGGTACGTCTAGCTCTTTAGCAATAGCCTTAAGGCCTCTTGATATTTGTGAAATTTCTTGAACTCTGTTTTCAATTCTTTCGCCAGTTGTCATAAGTTGTAAATAGTCAATAACAACTAAATCTAAGCCTTCTTCCATCTTAAGCCTTCTTAATTTTGCTTTAAGCTCTATTAAAGAAATGGCTGCTGTATCATCTATATGAAGATTATAATTTGATAATTCATTTGAAGCAGTAATCAGATTGACAAGGTCTGTGCCTTCAAGCTCACCCTTGAATAAGCTAGATAAGTTCATTTGAGCGAATGCCGCTAAAATTCTTTGACCGATTTGTGTCTTACTCATTTCAAGAGAGAACATGGCAACTTTTTTGCCCGCCTTGGCCGCGTTTACTGCAAGGTTAACCGCAAGAGCAGTCTTACCCATGGATGGTCTCGCCGCTAATAAAACTAGGTCTGATTTTTGAAAACCGCCTAAAAGTGAGTTAAGATCAGTAAAGCCTGTGGTTACACCGCTAAGCTCGCCTCTGTTTTGTACCCTCTTCATTATAGTTTGAACTGTTTCGCTCATAATATCTTCAAGAGCAGTTAATGAGTTTCTAAGACCTCCTTGAGAAATTTCAAAAAGTTCTTTTTCAGCCTTTTCAAGCACATTCTTCGCTGGCGATTTATCTTCAAGCGATAAAGCTTTTATCTCGTCAGAAAATTCTGCAAGACTCCTAAGTATAGACTTTTCCTTAAGTATATCTATATAAGCATCTTGATTTGAGCTAAGTCCTTCGTTATTTGCATAAATATTTGCAATATAAGTTATTGTATCAGCATCAATTTTTTCATTTCTTTCAAGTGTTTCTGTTACTGTCAATAGGTCTATGGGCTTGTTTAAAGAGAATAAAGTCCTAATCGCACTGAAAATCTTTCTATGAAGCTCGTTATAAAAATCAGCTTCATAAAGTCCTTCAATAGCTTTGACAGCAGCAGTTTTATTTTGCATTGCATTTGCTAAAACTTCCTGCTCAACTATTAAGTTGTTAGGTAATTCTCTTAAAACTTCCATATTACTCCCCTATATACTTATATTTACTCTTAAATTAGCTGTGATTTGTGGATAAAGTCTTAAAACTACAGTATATACACCTGCTTGTTTAATATTTTCCTTCATCTCTATCTTTCTTTTATCAATATCTAAGCCAAATTCTTCAAGCAAAGCCTTTTGTATGTCTTGTGATGTAACTGCGCCAAATAATTTGCCAGTAGCGCCGCCTTCAGCCTTCATCTTAAGAACTTTCTTTTCTATATCTGCTTTGATCGCGTTTGCTTCTTTAGTTTCTTTTTCGATTTTAGCTTTTAGTTCAGCTTGCTCTTCTTTCCATTGCTTTATGTTTTCATCAGTAGCTTCTAAAGCAAGTTTTTTTGGAAACAAGAAATTTCTTGCGTAACCGTCCTTACTATTAACCATCTCACCTTTTTTGCCAAGGCCTTTAACGTCTTCAATTAGTATAACTTTCATTATTTAACACCTTCTTCTTTCTTAGATTCTTTTTCTTCGTCTTTATATTCTTTAATTTTTCTCTTTAATTCTTCAACAGCCAAATCAACTGATAAATCTATCCTAGTAGCTGCTTGATTAAGGTGGCCGCCGCCTCCAAGCTTTTCCATAATTAATTGTACGCTTATCTCGCCAAGTGATCTAGCTGATACATGCGTTTCGTTATTTGAGATTTTAACAGCAACGAAGGAAGCCTTCATACCATTGATGCTTAACATCTCATCTGCTGCTTGTGCCGCAATAAGTATTGAATTATCAACCTTGTCTTCAAGTATACCGATAATTGTATCATCCATAAATATTTCTGACTGTCTAACTATGTCAGCCCTATTCTTAATAACCATGTAATCTTCTTTAAAGTATTTCTTAACTACTTCAGGATCAGCTCCAAACCTTCTAAGCATTGATGCCGCCTCAAATGTCCTTACACCAGTTTGAACAGTAAAATTCTTTGTATCAACTGTAATTCCTGCAAGTAATGCCTCTGCCTCAAACTTGCTTAAAACAACATTGTCAGTCATATATGTGAATAGCTCTGTTACAAGCTCCGCTGTACTAGATGCATAAGGCTCTAAAAATACAAGTTCAGTCGATTCAATAAATTCACCGCTTCTTCTGTGGTGGTCTATAACTACCCTGTCTCTAATTTGATCAACTAAATCTGGTGCCTCAGAGATGGATTTTTTATGATGATCGACAACTATAAGTAAAGTCTTGTCATCAATTAGTGAGCTAAGTTCAGCCTCAGTCCTTACAACACCATTAAGACTTTCTTCTTCTTTAAGTCTAGCCATGATATTTCTAATACTCATATTAACTGAGTTAAGTGCGATATAGGCAGTCTTACCTCTCATTCTAACAAGCTTTACTACGCCGATGGCTGAGCCGATTGCGTCCATATCAGCGTTTTTGTGAGGCATGATAACTACGTTTGATGCGTCATCAATAAGTGATCTTAACGCGCCCCCAACTACCCTTGCTTTAACCTTAGTAGTTTTTTCAACCGCTTTTGATTTTCCGCCAAAGTACTCGTAATTATGTGCTCTTCTAAGAACCGCTTGGTCACCGCCTCTACCTAAAGCTATATCCATAGTGTTTCTAGCGATTTCATATTGCTTAAGAGGTGTCTCTCCATCAGTAGTTGCTGCGATTGATAGAGTCAGTGGTATTATGCTTTGCACTTTTAAATCACGAACCCTATCTAGAATATCAAATTTCTTTTGTATAATCTTTTGAAGATTTTCATTATTTGCAATGATTAAATACCTATCATCATCATATTTTCTAACAGTTGCTTCATAAGCATTAAAATAATTTATGATCTCAGTCTCAACATTACCAGTGATAGTCGCTCTGGCGCTGTCCTCAACACTGCTCTTAACCTCATCAAGGTTATCTATATATAAAAGTATAGTCGCAATCTTTTCTTTGTCAATAGTGTCCTTTGCTTCTTTAAGGTCAGTTCTGTTAATCCAGTAAAGAAGAAGCATTTCTCTGTCTTTGCTGTCTTTTGATTTAACTTTATTAACATAAACTTGATAATAGTTATCTCTGTATAAAATTTTAAGTGGCTCATCGCCTGCGCTTAAAATTTCATTTAGGTTAAGTGATGATATAGCGTCAAGAATATTGTTTTCAGGCTCGCCATCAATTTCAAGCATTTTGATAAATTTACTGTTATACCAGTTAATTTCACCATCTTGATTAATGATAGCCATAGGAAATGGCATTTTAAATACAGCTTGTTTTGTTAACGAGTCAATAGTTTCCTCTATATTTTCAAAATTCTTTTGCATAAGTGTAGTTTGGTCTTCAAAATCTTGCAAGAATCTTATGTGTAGCGAAACAAAGATTACAAGTGCAATAAAACCTATGATGATATTTAATATCATAAGCATTATGACTAAAGCAAACTCAAAAATCACTTCTATTAAATTTTCTTTTACATATGCTTCGATTTTTTTAAACATCTTATGCACCCCTTATCCTTGTAGTACCGTCTATGAAGCCAAATATTATATTTATAAAAAACATTATTCCTAAGAAAAATATGGATATGGCAAAATATAAATTTGCCGCGACTGTTTTTTTGTAGCGTATTTTTAATGTAAACATCACAAAAGAAAGTCCTTGTACAGCTAAGCTCATAAATATCATTAAAGATATATTGTCAATTATAAGCTCATTTATTCCTAAATCTGTTAGCATAAAAATCAAAAGAATTGTTAGCATTAAATAAAATGCTGATCTTTTAAATTTTAATGCTTCAATAAATGGCTCTGTTATATTGACATCGCCTCTTTTTCTTATTATATAATGAGGCAATTTTAAAGCTATGAAAGAGGCTATAAATGCTAGAAAAAAGACAGTGCTTGCTAAGTACTTTTTAAACTCTTGATACGCTAGGCTCACCATGTCCTTATCAAAAATAAGTTCGCCCTCATAAGACTTAACGAGCTCCATTTGCTTGTCTAGACTTTTATTAAAAACTTCTATGAGATTTATATTAAAAATATTTCTTAAGAAAATTATATAAACTATGCTTGAGACCACCAAAGTAAGTGTCATCGCTAAAAGCAGCTTATCGCCTCTCATTTTCATTTTGATTAAAGTGACAGCTATTATTAAGAATGGCAGCCCTAGTATGGCCTTTTCAAATATAAAGGCTGGCTCTAAAAATATTGCCAAGACACCAAGCGAAGCCATGTATAAGTAGATTGAGCTATAATCTTTGTTTTCAATCGAATTCATTAGATAAGCTCCAAGTACAAATGGCATCGCAAATATGCCTAAGTACCTTGTTATAAACATAGTTAACGTTAAAACCACGAAACTTATAGCCGTCTCAATATTTTTATTCTCTATTTGCATTATCTTTCCTTATAAGTATCGAGATGCTTCATAATCTTTGCATACATCTCTTCGTCTATATATACTTTACCATCAATTTCTTTATTTCTTAAATAATCAGCGATAAATTTTATATCAAGTATCGAATAAACTTTAACACCGTAATCATCTTCAAGCTCGTGAATAGCAGACTTATCTCCAGTTCCTCTCTCCATCCTGTTAACAGAGATGATTAGAGCCTTAACTTTGGCATCATAGTCTTTAAGTATGTCGATGGACTCTCTAACAGCAGTTCCCGCAGTGATTACGTCTTCGATGATGACTACATCTGAATCAGCATTTGGAGTCTCACCAACGAAGATGCCTTTTTCGCCGTGATCCTTTGCTTCTTTTCTGTTAAATGAGTATCCAATTTCAAGGCCATAGTTTTTGTAAAGGCTTACAGCACAAGAAACCACTAGCGGTATACCCTTATATGCTGGGCCAAATAGTAGCGGCTTATCTAATTTAATATTGTCCATATAAGCTTTTGCATAAAAGTCGCCAAGCTTAGCTATCTCTTCAGAATTATTAAAAAATCCAGTGTTTATGAAATATGGACTCATTCTTCCAGACTTAGTCTTGAAATCGCCAAACTTTAAAACATCTGATTTAAGCATTAAATGTATAAAATCTTCTTTGTATGACATTATCCTATGTTCACATCCTTAATTAAAATATATTTTGGTCCATAGTAATTATCTATATGAATCATCTCTTTAGAAAAATACATATCCAAGCCTTTTTCCATGATATTAGCTGAAAAAGCACCGTTGTTAATGATTTTTGTTTCTTTGCCGTCAAAATACTTGGCAAGTCTAAACTCACCGCCAAATATACCGATGGAAGCATCTGCTTGGAAACTTGAGAAACTCTTTATCTCAAGGTGTCTAGTCTTTCTCATCTCATCGATTGACATAGATCCAGGAGCTACTTCGATATTTACTAAATTACCTGTAGGCTCAATGCCCATGTATGACGCGAATCTTTGTCCAGCAGATAAATTTATCATCTTGCCGTCCTTAAATATTTGCGTTTCTTTTAGTTTAACACCATCGCTGTCATACTTGCTATTATGCACGGAACCCTCGATCTCAGGCTTTAAGGTGATATTTACAAGATCACCCTTGGCTCCTTTATGAGCCTCTTCATTTAGTTTTAACTTATTTAGCTTCATATAATGAGTTGAGCCGCTTGCTTGATAATCATAAAAGTTAAAGAAGGCTGGAACATCTAGACCAGTAATGATTACATCAACTGATTCTATCGGCTCAGCTAGCTTAGACATAGCTCTATCCTCTGCCTCTTTAAGCTCTTCATAAATATTTTCTTCAAATTCTTTTTCATTTAGCTTAGAAAAAGTAAACATTCTATAAACCTCGATTGAGCCCGCTTCACCACACGCATCCGCAATTGATTCAACGATTATCTCGCTCTTCTTAGACTTGCAGTCGCAGCTCTTTGAGTTCACAAGATTTTCTTCTATATTATTAACAAAGATTTCGCATGAGTTTATCTTAGATTTTGTTCCATAGTCCTTGTATACTATGTCCTTAACCTTTTTTATAGTCTCAAGCTCATCTATATAAGCTTTTTCGTCAGCTATATTAGTTCCTTCAGCTAAAGGAAAATATTTATTCTTAATAAATTTTGCTCTTTCATAAGCAAGAGCTACTTTTCTTGCAATTTCTTCATCACTATCTGATGGAGCTGTATTAAATGAAGAGTCTCCTCTAAATTTTTTGCCATCTTCTTCAGTATCAGCATATATAGTAACACTCACGTCATCAGTCTCAACGCTTCTGTCCATATCTACCTGATCTCTTATTAAGAAAAGCTCCTTGCTAGATGTTTTCTTTCTAATTAACTTAAAATCAGAGATTTCTTTATTTTCTTTTATTATGTCAATAATATTTTTAATTCTATCCATTAGCTTAATCTCCCCTTAAATTTTAAGTAGCTGCCGCCAGTTGAAGTCTTGACCCATTCCTTATATCCTTTGCCACAGTAACCAGCGCCGTTCATTTCGATTTCGCCAGAAACCATGGATATAGACTCAAGCACATCAGGCACATAGCCTGTTAGTGTTGCTGGGCTAAATACTTTTCCGGTTAATTTACCGTCCTTTATCTCTCTCGCCTTCATTGCAGTGCATTGAATTCCCCAGTTCTTAGGGTCTTCCATACCATTGTTCATACCGTCAAGTAAAAATCCGTAGTCGATGGACCTAATCATATCGTCAACGCTGTCATTGCCGCCTTCAAAGAAAGTGTTTGTCATTCTTGTATAAGCCTTTCTCCTAAAAGACTCTCTCTTGCCATTGCCAGTTGGCTTAACACCTAAGGACATTGCAGATAGCTTATCAGCCATACCTCTTCTAAGTATACCGTTTTCAATAATAACAGTATCAGACGCCAAAGTGCCTTCGTCGTCAAAGCTGTAGCTTGAGCATTCGCCAATGGCTGTGGCGCCGTCATGCATTGTAGTTATGTCACTTGCCACTCTTTTATTGACATAGTCCTTTGCCAAAGCTCTGTCCTTAACAAACATATCCATCTCTACTCCGTGGCCAAAAGCTTCGTGAGCAAGTAAGCCTGTGATGTCTGGCGCACTAATTAAATCATAGTAACCAGGTTTAACAAGCTCTGAACCAAGAAGTTCAATCGCATTGTGAACAACTTCTTTATAAATTTTGTCAAGCTCCTTAAGAACTTCCAAACCGCCTAATTTGCTTACGCTCTTGTAATCATATCTAAAATCGTCGTCCTTTTGAACGTCAGCCTCAGCCATAACGCTAGTAAAAGTATATGCTTGATTTAAACACATCTTTTTAGAAACAAAAAGCTTTCTCACTTCAGTTTCTATGTACATAGCTCTCGCAGAAACAACTAGATCAGACTCTTTAAGCATCTTATCCTTTATATCAGTTAAATAATTTATCTTCTCTTGAACACTCATCTCACCAAGAGAAATTTCTAAATCAGATGAAAAATCCTTAAGAAATTCTTCCTCATCGATTAAAGAATATTTTCTCATAGAAAAATTGTTCTTCTTATAAAAATTATAATTTTCAGTGATTTCTTTTTTTATCATCTTTGAGAGCTCTTCTGGGCTTTGAAGCTTATCAAAAGATACTTCACCATAATAATCATTATTATATACACGTGCTACAAAGCCTCTCTCGCTGTCCATGCCTTCTCCAACACGTGTTATGCTCTTTGATACCATATAATTACTAGAGTCAGTATCAGTAGCAAGTATCGATACATAGTCAAAGTCCTTGCTAAGTATGTCAACAGTCTTTACAAGACATTCCTTTGCATCAACTAAGAACTGTGATAATTTATTTTTCATCAGTCTTTTTCTCCTTTCTCTCAGGTTTGCTTGTGCATAGACCAACAATTAAAAGGAGGTCAACAAGAGCTAGTGCATATACAGTGTATTCTTGCACCGGTTTATAAACTACATTAGCTATTGTAAATGCTAGTAAAATTATAAATGCTGCTTTGATTAAATATTTTCCGTTCATACTCACACCTCTTTAGATATTATATCACATATGAATTATATTTATCAATAATAATTATGCATTAAAAATTTACTTATCTATTTATAATTTTAAAACGAATATATATTTCTTATTCAAAATTATATTAAAAGGAAATTTTTATTTTCATCAATATAATAATTATCTCAAATTATTTTTCATTAAAATATAATTTTGCACAAAAAATAAGCCTGCAAATAATTGCAAGCTTATCTATTACATTTTACTATTTAATTTAATATTTATAAATTTCTTCTAAATCTTATTTAATTTCTTCCATTAACTTACCCATGATCCAAACAACGTCTGAGTGCCACTTCTTGTGACGTGGTGGGCAATATATCTTTGCAAATGTTTTTAATGTTTTTCCCTTGTATGCGCTTTTTGTAATTAATTCTCCAAAGTATAAAATATTATCCTTTGGTGTATTGAAGCTTAGGTAGCCGTTGGCTCCTCTCATACCGTAAAAATTATTCTTATTAGCTTGTCTGCCATCCCAGCCTGCTTCAGCGATTGAAACAGCTATAGCAAATATACCATTAACTCCAAACTCATCTTCAAGTGCCTTAAAGCTTTCGCCTTGTCCAGCAAGTGCTGTCTTTGCTAATACTTTATTAAACTCTTCTACACTTAAATTTGTTTTTTGATAAACATCGTATGTAAGATTCTTTTCTTCTTCTACCATAACTAAAACTAGTTCGTCTATATTGGCAATCATCTCACTGTCTCTTCTATTTACCATATCATCTTCATTGTAGTTAATAATCATATCTATATCTTCTTGATTATTGTTTTGATTGTTTTCATCTTCCCTTTGCGCCATAGTTCCTGTACTATTTAAAAAATATCCACAAAGAAAAACAAACAATAGTAAAAATGTAATTATAAATTTTTTCCTATTCATTTTGTCCCTCCTAAATTGTATGTCTTATTTTAACAAAATTTTTAACGAATGTCTAGTTAAAGTTTTTTAATTAAATTATGACATAAATGTTACAACTTATGACAAATTCTTCATATCATTTTTCAATAATTTGGGCAAAGAGTATTGAATTTTCTACATTTACATTATATAATATTGAAAGAGATATTTCGAATGAAAACTTTATTTTTATGCATAAAATTATTTCAAAAAAATGAAATTATATAATTTTGTTTCATAAAAATCATTTCGAAATAAATAGGGGTGTAATTAATGAGAGATAATTTTGAATATAGAAGAAAAAAAAGAAAATCAAGAAAAATATTTTCTTCAATAATATTTATTCTTATTATATTGGGTGCAATATATTTTTTATATAATAATCATAAATTAAATAATAAAAAAGAAAAAATAAATCTTGATGAAGTTTTTGAAGGTATTAAACAAGCAGATATTGTTAAAAATTTAGTAGATGAAGAAATTTATAACTATAATTTTTCTATTAGAGAAAAAGAACTTTTAGCTTATAGAAAAAAAGTCAAGGAAGAAGAACTTGCAAATCTACTTGAAAAAGGTAAAGAAATTGATCCTAAGGCATTTAAAAATGTTAAGGTTGCTAAATCTTCTGTAAATACTGTTCCTATATCGGTTTATACAGAATTCTTTAAAAATGACCTTTTCATTGGTGACTCTATCACTGAAGAGCTTAAATACTATAAATATCTTTACGATAATAATGTTTTTTCTAAGATTGGTTTAAATACTGATACTCTTAGAAAGCTTCTTCCAAATGAAAAATTTGGTATTGAGCCAAAAAATATTTATCTAATGATGGGTCTTAATGACTCTGTCTTTGTTAAAAGTGAAGAAAAGTTTAAAGAAAGGTATGTGGCTATGCTTGATGCGCTTCAAGCTAAGTTTCCTAATGCCAAAATTTATCTTCAAGCGATCTTCCCTGTGAGCAAGGCTTTGGATGAGAAAGAAGATGCAAGGGTAAATAATACTAAGATAAATTCATTTAATAGTGTTATTAAATCTATAGCAAGTGAGAGAGGACTTGACTTTTTAGATTTCTCTTATCTATTAAATGAGAATCAAGATTACTTTGAACCTGATGGAATGCACTTAAAGAGCAAATTTCACAAGGTTTGGTTAAATGAAGTTAAAAATATAAACAGTTAAAGGCAGGTTAATTATGAAAAAGATATTAATAATTTTAAGCGTAGCACTTATGATATTTATGGTGGGATGCTCTACTAAGGACGTAAGCCTTAATGATATTAAGGACAAACTTAAAGATACTATTGATTTTTCTACTTTTTCTAAGGAAGAAGAAGATTCTTATCTAAAGGATACTTTTGATTTTGATAAGGAAAAAATCGATTCTTATGAAATGTATGGTCCTCAAACTAATTTAAATACAAACGCAGTGCTATTATTAAGACTAAAAAATGCAAGTGATGCAAGTGAATTTAAAGAAAAAATTGATGCATATAAAGAAAATCTTATAAAAATTTATAAAGACTACGCTCCTGATCAAGCAAAGCTTGTTGAAGACAGCGTATATGAAGAACATGGCAAGACTATCATACTAGTAATTTCAGAAAAGTCTGAAGATGTTAAGAAGGCTTTAGCAGAGCTTTATAAATAATGGTATTCTCTTCACTTTTATTCTTATACGTATTCTTACCAATTGCATTATTCTTATACTATATATCGCCAAAAAAGATAAAGAACTTCACGCTCTTTATACTCTCACTCATCTTTTATGCGTGGGGCGAGCCGATATATGTAGGGATAATGCTTTTTTCCAGTGTATTTGATTATTTTAATGGAAGACTTTTAAATAAATTTAAAGATGAATGGAAACGCAAAGCAGTCCTTATATTGAGTGTAATTGTCAATATTGGTCTGCTTTTTTTCTTTAAGTACTACAATTTTGTGATTGATAATTTAAATTATTTATTTAATTTAAATATTAGTGCAAATAATTTAAGTTTGCCTCTTGGTATATCCTTCTACACTTTCCAAACACTTAGCTACACAATTGATGTATATAGAGGCGAGGTCGAAGCGTCAAACAGCTTTTTTGACTACAGCGCTTATGTTGCAATGTTTCCTCAGCTTGTCGCTGGACCTATAGTTAGATACATCGATATATTTAATCAACTAAAAAATAGAGACTTTTCTGACAATTCCATCGCCTATGGCATAAAGAGGTTTGTTTATGGCCTTGCGAAAAAAGTTTTGATTGCAAATAAACTTGGTGAGCTATATAAAATTATTCTTGCGAAAGAGATAACAACGTTACCATCGTCAATGGCTTGGCTTGGCATCATCGCCTTCACCTTGCAAATTTATTTTGACTTTAGTGGCTACTCAGACATGGCAATAGGTTTGGGCCGCATGCTTGGCTTTGACTTTTTAGAAAACTTTAATTTTCCATACATTTCAAGGTCAATAACTGAGTTTTGGAGACGCTGGCACATGAGTTTATCACTATGGTTCAGAAATTATGTCTACATACCACTTGGCGGTAACAGAGTGAAATTACCAAGACAGATTCTAAACTTATTTATCACGTGGTTCTTAACAGGTTTTTGGCATGGAGCGGACTTTAACTTCATTTTATGGGGTCTATACTATTTTATTTTGCTAGTTTTAGAAAAATTTGTTTATGCAAAGGCACTTGAAAAGGCACCAAATTTTATAAAACATATATATGCAATTCTATTTATAATTATTGGCTGGGTAATATTTGAGTTTAAAGTGACTGAGATAGGTCCATTTATAAAGGCAATGTTCAATTTTAAAAATTTCTCATCCTTAGAAGCGTATTTTTACTTAAAAGAGTATGGTTTTTATCTAATCGTTGGTGCGCTTTTATCGTTTGGCGTATGCAAAAATCTTATTGATAAGGATAGAAAAACATCTTATTTAGAAATTGCCTTTTTATTCATCCTTTTAATACTTGTGACAATGTCACTAATTAGCGAGTCCTACAACCCATTCTTGTATTTTAGATTTTAGGTGATATGTATGAAAGATAAATTATTAAAAATATTATTCTTTATATTTATAAGCTCAGTTTTAATCGCAAATATTTTTGCTAAAGATAAAACTTTTAGCCAAAATGAAAATAGAGTTTTAGAAGAACTTCCAAAATTTTCATTTTTTTCACTTAAAAATGGTGACTTCACTAAAAAATTCGAGGCCTATTGCAAAGATCAATTTATAATGAAAGATGCTCTAGTTGGTGCAAGATCAAGGCTTGACTACGCTCTTGGCAAAAGAGAATTTAACGGCGTTTATATCGGCACAGATAAAAATTATTACGAAAAATATATTTATGATGAGAAAAAGACAGATAAATTTATTAAATATGTGAACGATATCGATGTCAAGGATAAGTACATCGCCATCTGCCCCGATAAAGGCGAAGTTTATAGAGAAAAGCTTCCGAAAGGCGCTACATTTAGCGATGAAACAGCGGTTCTTAATAGATACAAAAATGAAATCAAAGGTAATTACATCGATTTATATAAGCTTATGATGGATCACAAAGAGGAATACATCTTCTACAAGTCCGATCACCACTGGCGTGAAGGCGCTTTCCTTGCCTATAAAGATATAGCTAAAGCCGTGGGTCTTGATGAGATGAAGACAATTGAAAAAATCACTTGTGAAAATTTTAGAGGCTCACTTGATTCAAAGTCTTCTTATTATAATAGCGCTCTAGATGAAATATTATTCTACCTGCCAAAAAATTATGACGAGATCAAGGTTAAAGGCGACGATAAGGATATAAAAGTGCTTAACAAGGATGAGTTCAAAAACAAAGACAAGTACAAAGCACTTTTTAGCGGTAACTATGGTCTTGTTGAAATAAGTGGCAACGAAGCCTCTTCAAAAACTCTACTTATTATAAAGGACTCATTCGCAAACGCAGTGGCAAGTCTATTCACAAATGATTTCAAAACTATATACATGATTGACAAACGTTTCTTTAATCAAAACATCAATGATTTTGTTCATGAAAAAGAAATTGACACATGTTTAGTACTTGGCAGCGTGAACGGACTTAATTAAATCTTGAAAAATCGAGCTTTTTGTTGTATTATATATTTAGAGGTGAAACTATGAATAAAAGAAAAATATCACTATTAGTAGTAATAGCTTTATTATTTAGCTTACTAGCATCGTGCAAACCAAAGGTAAGAATGAAGTTTTCATTTGATTATTTCGATAGCTTCGATACTTTAGTTAAGGCGACTGGCTACTTCTTTACTCAAGAAGAAGCAGATAAATTTGATAAAAAATTAGCTGAAAGATTAAAATATTATGATAATTTGTTTGACTGCCACAAAGAACATGAAGGCGTAAACAATGTCTATACTATAAACAAGATGGCTGGCAAAGAAAAAGTTAAAGTAGATAAAGCTCTTTTAGATCTTATATCTCAATCCAAAACTCTTGGTTTAAAATATGATTCTCGCGTAAACATTGCTTTTGGCGCTGTAATCGAGCTTTGGGAAAAAAGCATGACTGAAGCTCTTGAAAATGATGAGCTAAAGGCAGCTACACCAGATATAGAAGTGCTAAAAGAAAGAGCAAAATACGCTTCATTAAATAATATTATCATTGATAAAGAAGAAAGCACTATATATATAACAGATGAGAGAACCAAAATAAATCTTGGCTCAGTTGCCAAGGGTTATGCTGTTGAACTTATATGCAACGAACTTAAAGAAGATGGCTTTGACTCAGTAGTTCTAAGTGCTGGTGGTAACGTTAAAACTATAGGCCACCCTAACGGAGAAACCAAGAGAAAATGGACTGTAGGCGTTGAAAATCCTTACTCTGCTTCAGAGATGAAGGAAGGCGACTCAGAAATTTATGACATTTTATATACTATGGATAAAGCTATAGTTACATCTGGTGATTATCAAAGATATTTCTATGGACTTGACAACGTTAAATACAATCACATTATCGATACAAGAACTTTATCTAGTGCAAGAAATTTTACAGCTGTCACTGTAATCACTAAAGACTCAGGCATAGCGGACTTTTTATCTACATTATTATTTACACTTACTTATGAAGAAGGCGCTGAAGTAATTAAGGACTTCCCTGACACAGAAGCATTGTGGATTAATTTTGATAATACAGAGTTTTATACAGATGGGCTTAAGCACTACTCCAAATCTTTAGGAGCAACAAATTAATGATTAAGAACACAATAAAAGCACTTTTTTCATATATACTAATCACAGTAGTGGCAGTATTTATGATGCTCTCACTAAAAAAACTTACTAGTCCATTAGTTTTAAGGATAGTAATGATTTTATATTCATTAATAATACTGATACTATTCTATTTATCAGGATTTTTAGTAAATACAAGATATAGAAAAAATAAAGCGCTTAAATCGTACAACTTAATCATATTTATAGGCCTAATCATATTTATAGCCTCGCTGATTTTTTCAAAATTTTATATAAAAGCAGAGCTATTTACAGAGAAATATTTTATATTCAATATAATTAATCAAGCTATGTACCTAGTTTTGAAAAGTTTTTTCATACCAGTAAACGCTATCACATCATTTATTGGATTTTTACTGACAAAGCTTCTCTATTCACTAGGTGTAATTAGCAAATACAATTTAAGGAAGTGATAATATGGCAAAAAATATTGATGACAAATTCATGGATCTAATGAAAGAGACTAATGAAAAATTTGACGCACTTAAAAATAAGATTAACAATATCCCTAAGATGTCAAAGGCAGGCACAAGACTTATTACTAAGGAAGAAAAAGAACTTATAGAAAATTCGAAAAAAGAAGAAAATAATTCAATCGAAGAAAAAAATACTGAAGAATAATTAAAATTATTAAAGGAGTTAATATGATTATAGACGGTGAAGTAATTAAAATTGTATATAGAAATGATTTAAACGCGTACACCGTTATGCAAGTTAACTCTGATGGTGAGCTTATCACTTGCGTTGGCACTGCTCTGACTGTTAAGGAGCATGACTATGTTGAGCTTGAAGGCGAACTTGTCTTTCATGAAAAGTATGGCGAGCAAATTAATTTTACTAAGCTTTCTTTCAAAGAGAGAGACACAATTGAATCTATTAGAAGCTACTTAATTAAAAGTGGCATTCCTAAAATTGGTGAAAAAAGAGCCGAAGAGATAATTGACCTCTTCGGCCTTGATTCTATTAAAGTAATTTTTAATGAAACAGATAAACTTCTTCAAGTAAGAGGCATAGGTAAAAAAGCCCTTTCCGATATAAAAGAGTACATAAAATCAAATAAAGAGCGTGAAGAAATACTTCAAAAGCTTGCAAAATATAATTTACCTACGGCTACACTATTAAAAATATATAATATTTATGGTGATGAGGCCATAAATATATTAAAAAATAATCCATATAGATTGATATATGACAAAATCGGTGTAGGCTTTAAAACTGCAGATAAGATTGCTTTAGAAGAAGGCGTCGATGCCAATGGTCTTGAAAGGTTAAAAGCAGCCATCATCTATCTTTTAAACATATATCTTGCTCAAGGCTCTACCTACATACCAAAGGATAGACTTTATGAAGAACTAAAATTTCTTATGACTATGGACGAAGATAAATTTAATTTAGCTATAAAAGAGCTCGCAACGACTGGCAGCATCGCTGTTAAGAAGGAGCGCGGCAAAGAATATAATGTATACTTAAGTCTTTACTACGAAAAAGAGCTTGAATGTGCAAAGAGGCTTTATGACATAAAAAATGCTGCTAAAGAGACTTATGTCTTTGATTGTGACGAACTTATAGAAAAATATGAAGCAGCTGAAAATATTATTTTTGATGAAAAGCAAAAACTTGCTATAAGAAAAGCCTTTGTCAATAACATCTCCATCATCACTGGTGGACCGGGTACTGGAAAAACATCTATCATAGAAGCTATCATAAATATACTTAAAAATTTTAATATATCTTTTGCACTTGCGGCGCCAACTGGCAAGGCCGCTAAACGTATGGAAGAAAAAACTGGTGAAGCGGCTATGACTCTTCATAGACTTTTAAATATCGCCCCTATCGATGGCGCGGATTTTTTTGAAAGCTCTGAAGAGATTGATGCTGACTTCATTATCGTGGATGAAGTATCTATGATGGATACACTTTTATTTAGTGAGCTCTTGGCAGCTATTGAACCAGGTAAGACACTTTTACTTTTAGGCGATAAAGATCAGCTCCCAAGCGTTGGTGCAGGCAATGTTTTAGAGGACTTAATCAATTCTGGTGAGGTCGAAACAACTGAGCTTGAGCATATTTATAGACAAAGTGAAAACAGCATGATAGCTATTAACTCACAAGAGATACGCTTAGGCAATATGCCTGAGGTAAATAAAAAAGATAGTGATTTTTTCTTCATTAGCAAAGACTCTGATGATGATATACTTGAAGAGATACTTGATCTTTTAAATGAAAGGCTTATAAATTATTTCAGTCTCGACCCATTCAAAGACGTTCAAATACTTACGCCAACTAAAAAAGGCAAGCTTGGCACAGTTAACTTAAATTATATGCTGCAAAACTTACTTAATTCACGCGCTGATAGCGAAACTGTCAGAGCCATGGGCAAGGAATTTCGTGTTGGCGACAAAGTGATTCAAACGAAAAATAATTACGATATAATTTCTCATGAATACAAGAACGGCAAATACGAAGAAGTTACTGGCGTTTTTAATGGCGACACAGGTATAATTAAAAGCGTTGACAAAGATAACGAGACCATTGATATAGATTTTGATGACGGTAAGAGCGCTACTTATGATTTCTCCTTGCTTGGAGAGCTTTCACTTAGCTATGCACTAACTGTTCATAAATCTCAAGGAAGTGAGTTTGACTGCGTTGTCATGCCCATTACCTATGCTAATGAAAAGCTACTAACCAGAAATTTATTATACACTGCCATAACTAGAGCAAAAAAACTTCTTATCTTGGTTGGCAGGGAAAAATATTTAAAGCTCATGATTGATAATAATTTCATCATGAAGAGATACACTAGCCTTGAAAAAAGAATTCGTGATTTAAAGAAGGTATTCAAATGAAAATCTGCCCATTTTGCAATGAAGATTTTGATGGTGCTATGCCCTACTGTTCTAGCTGCGGCGCTAACATTGAGATAATCAGAAAAACTTTTTATGTCGATGGCTTTGATGAGCTTCACTCATTAGTCTACTACAATGACTTTTTTAGAGAGCATCTATTTAACTATAAGTTTGGCATGCAGAAAAAATATTTATCTGCACTCGCCTATTTATATGAAGAAGAGTTAAAAAATATTATGCAAAATGAAAAAATTGATTACATCACAAGTGTCCCTATGAATACCGAAAAGCTAAGAAAAAAAGGTTTTGATCACATGGGCGAAATTTTAAAAATAATTTCTAAGGACATGGGTATAAAAATATATACTTATGAAAAGCTACAAAAGCGTGATATGCACAAGCTTTCTTTCTCTGAAAGAGCTAATATGAAAAATATTTTTAAAAAAAGTTCTGATGCAAGTGGCAATGTAGTAATAATTGATGATATAATAACTACAGGAACGACTATGAAGGATTCGGCTCGCGTTATGAAAGATGCTGGCTTTGAGAAGATTTTTGGTCTCATCCTGTGCTCAAGGAGGTAAAAATGTTTAAATACGCAATAATTGGTGGAACTGCTCTTAAAAGCATGAAGAGCATAGAAACGAAAAGCATTGAGAATGAATATGGCGTTTGCGAATACAACGTTCTTAATGAAGATACCATCTTTGTTCCAAGACACGGAATGAATTACTCAGTTCCCCCTACTTTTATAAATTATAGAGCCAATGTTAAGGCGATGAAGGACTTAGGTGTGGAATATGCCTACGCCATCAACTCAGTTGGCTCGCTTAGAGAAGAGATAGAGCCTCTTACTATAGTTATGGCGAATGATTTTTTTGATTTTACTAAAAAAAGGGACTACACATTCTTTACTGGTCTTGATAAAGGCGTTAAATTCATTGCGATGGACGAGCCTTATTCATTAGAGATGAATGAATTATTCGAAGAAAAATACGATGGCAAGATTAGTACAGGTGTTTTGGTGACTACTGAAGGACCAAAATTTGAGACCAAAATCGAAAATAAATTTTATAAATCAATCGGCGGCGATGTTGTTGGTATGACTGGTTCACCCGAAGTTATTTTAATGAACGAACTAGGCATCAAATACGCATCGTTAAACGTTGTTGGTAACTACGGTACAGGCGTTACTGATAAGCACGTTGAAATCACTAATGAACAAGAAGATATAGCTTTAAAGGCAGCTCATGTGGTTCTTGATATTTTCAAAAGTGGACTAGACTTTAATGATGGAGCGAAATTCCTATGATGCCAGATATTGATACATTCACAGCTTGGACTGATGAAGCTTGCGAGAGACTTCCTGAAATATTCTTTAGAGATTTAAATTTAGGTGTAGTCGTCTCAGAAGATTTAAAAATTTCTCCAGATGCAATTGACGATGACTTATTTATTTTAGGTCAATATGAGCGCTCAGCCATGGGCAAAGCTATATACATCTACTACGGTTCTTTTATGAAAATGTATTCTGATTATACAGAGAATGAGATTAAGGACATGATATATCACGTTTTAAAACACGAGTTCACTCATCACATGGAAGGTCTTGCTAATTTCAGAGACTTAGAGGTCGAAGATGAAATTCAGCTCGCAAGATACAAGGAAATGAAAAAAAATGATCATAAATAGCGATTGGGAAGAATTTTTACAAAATGAATACACTAAGGACTACTTCATCAAGATGCGTGATGCGCTTCGCCGCGAGTACAAGGAGCACACTATATATCCAAAATACTATGAAATATTTAAGGCGCTTGAGCTATCGCCACTAAAAGATACAAAAGTTTTTATCTTGGGTCAAGATCCATATCATGAAGTAAATCAAGCCAATGGCCTAGCCTTCTCTGTTAATGACGGAGTGACTCTCCCGCCATCTTTAAGAAATATATATAAGGAGCTTTATGACGATTTAAGTATTCTTAATAAAACTGGTGATTTAGATGCGTGGGCAAAGCAAGGAGTACTCTTACTTAACTCAACGTTAACGGTTCGCAAGGGCTATGCTAATTCACATAAAGACATTGGCTGGCAAATTTTTACTGATAAAATTATAGAAACGCTTTGCAAAAATAAAGAAAATGTCGTCTATATCCTATGGGGCGCTTATGCAAGAAGCAAGATGCACTACATCGATACAAGTAAAAATCTTGTAATCACTTCAGCTCACCCATCGCCATTGTCAGCATATAGAGGATTTTTCGGGTCAAGGCCATTCTCAAAGACGAATGCATATTTGAAAGCACATAATATTAAAGAAATAGATTGGAGAATAAAATGAAAAAAATTTTGATAAGCTCTCAGCCATATTCAGATGGCAAGAGAAATTATGTACAAATCAATAGAAATTACGCCGAAGCTGTAAGATTAGCTGGCGCAGTACCTTTCATCGCTCCATACACTGACCTTGAAGGAGTAAGTGAACTCGTTGAAATGTCTGATGCAATCATACTTACAGGCGGTCACGATGTAAATCCACTTATCTATGGCGAAGAACTTCAAAAAGGCATATTAGGTATATCGACTGAAAGAGATGCTTTTGATATGAGACTGATTGAAGAAGCAATCAGATTAAAAAAGCCAATGCTTGGTATATGTAGAGGAATGCAGCTGATAAATGCATGCTTAGGGGGAACTCTATATCAAGATATATACAAGGACAATCAGGCTAAGCTAGAACACGTAAACTTCGATACCATAGCGACTGGTGCTCACTACATCACAATCAAAGAACAAAGCTTTTTACACAGAGCGACTGGATTAAAGAAGATGCTTGTTAATTCAGAGCATCATCAAGCAGTTAAGGACGTGGCGGAAGGTTTTAAAGTCACAGCAAAGTCTTCCGATGGAATTATCGAGGCAATGGAGGATGCTCATAGAAATATCTATCTAGTGCAGTTCCATCCAGAAGCCATGGCTGTGAATAATAATGGAGAAGCAATAAATATATTTAAGGAGTTTATAAAATTAAAATGAAAAAGAAATTTGACAGATACGAATACTTTGGCGACAACGAAGAAATCTTCACAACGATCACAGCCATCATCATCGGCTGTATGCTATCAAGTTTTGCGATAAACTTTTTCTTCATACCAAATAAACTACTTGCCGGCGGTGTCGGTGGTATCTCCATCATTATAGAACTGCTTACTGGCTTACCAGCAGGTATCATGCTATTCGTGATTAACTTACCAATATTTTTATTTGGATTAAAAGAGCTTGACAAGAAATTTTTGGTTTACGCATTTATAACAACTTTTGTTTTATCCGCTACCATGGTACTCTTTAGACCTATGCAAAAGCTTAATACTTTTGATGACATACTTATCAGCGCCATCTTTGGTGGCGTGCTTAATGGTATAGGCATGGGTGTTTTGTTTAGGCACGGTGCTTGTCAAGGCGGTCTTGACATAGTTGCTGCAGTATGTAAAAAGCGCTACAATATCAATATCGGAAGTGCTCTTATGGCGATGAATGGCATTATAATAAGTTTAGCGAGCATAAAATTTGGTGTTTTAAAAGGACTTTACACAGTTTTATCGATGTTTGTTGCATATCAAGTGCTTGACAAGGTGCAAACAGGCTTCGACGCGACAAAAAGTGTTTTAATTATATCAAAGGACTACGAAAAACTTTCTTATGAGCTTATGAATAAACTTGAGCGTGGAGCAACCATCATCGACTCGTACGGTGCTTGGTCAAAGAGCGATTTAAAGATTATATTCATGCTAGTTAAACCAAGAGAGATAGTTGATGTCAAAAAAATAACTAACTCCATCGATAGAAATGCCTTTATAACTATACAAGACACAAACGAAGTAAAAGGTAGAGGCTTTAAAGGCGGAGACAATTTTTAAAATTATAAAATAATATATCAAATATGAAACCCAGTTCAGATGAGCTGGGTTTTTGTGTAATTTGTTTCAAATTGCCTAATTCATTCCATATTTTAGGCGATTCTTGGGGTTTTAGGCAAAAAAATATCTCTCGCTCTAAGCAAGAGATATATATTAATAATAAACTTCTTCTAAGACAAGTCCTTTTGCTGGCAAAGTTGGTGCAAGTCCCCTTCTATCGCCATCTTCAATTGCTCTAGCCATAGAATCTATATCTAAAATTCCTGTTCCAACAAAAACAAGTGTGCCAGACATGATCCTTACCATGTTATATAGAAAACTTCTGCCCTTGACATCGATGTATACAAAATCGCCATCTCTGATGATATCGACTGAATGAATAGTCCTAACTGTCGTATCAACAGCGCTTCCTATAGCCATAAATGCTCTGTAGTCTTTTTCGCCGACCATGTATTTCGCTGCTTCACGCATTAAATCTAAATCAAGCTTATATGGGAAATTATATGCAAAGTGCCTAGCTGTCGCTCTTCCAAATTTTCTGTGCTCAAGCGTATATCTATAGTACTTGCCCTTTGATGAGAAGCGCGCGTGAAAATCATCCGCTACCTCTTCACTCTTAAGCACTCTAATATCTTCGGGAAGCTTGTCATTGATTGGATAAATCATTTTTTCAGCCGGACAAACCGATTCAGTCTTGAAATTCAAAACAAAACCATGAGCACTAACTCCCTTATCAGTCCTTGAGCAGCCAATAACTTTGATGTCTTCACCCAAAGCCTTGCTAATGGATGCGTTCAAAGCGTCCTCAACTGTGTGTGCATTGTCTTGCGCTTGAAAGCCTGAATAATTTGTTCCGTCAAAATCTATAATTAATTTTATGTTCTTCATATTAAATTAAATAAATACTTTGTTGATATTATAAATCCAAAGTATATAATTATTACAAGTATAGCTAATCTATCTACAGTAGTGTAAATAAGTGGATTTAGCTTGCCTCTGTGCTCTCCACCTGAGTAGCATCTAGCATCCATGGCGATGGCTAGTTCATCTGCTCTCTTAAGTGCGTTTAAGAAAAGCGGTATCATTAAAGGAAGCATCTTTTTAGCTGTCTCTATAATATTTTTGCCATCAAAACTTGCTCCTCTTGATTCTTGCGCCATCTTTATCTTATTTGCCTCTTCAGCTAGTGTCGGTATAAATCTTAGTGCTATAGTCATCATCATGGCTAGTTCATGAGTTGGCACTTTAATAAGCTTCAGTGGACTCATAAGTGACTCAAGTCCATCAGTTAGTCTTATTGGTGACGTAGTTAATGTTAGTAGAGATGAACCAAGTATTAATAAGAGTAGTCTAAATGACATGAAAAGACCTGTATTTAGTCCTTCGTATGACATTTGTGGCCACTTAATATTTGGAAATATTTGTGTGCCTGGTGTAAAAAATACGTTAAAGATGAGTGTCATTATGATAATCGCACGCATCGGCTTAAGCCCTCTTAGTATTATTTTTAGCGGTACCTTGCTCATTAGTATAAGTAAAATTATAGTGATGCCAACAAGAGCAAGTATACTATATGAATCAACGAAGAAGATTGCTATCATAAATACGAAGACAAAGATAAGTTTAACTCTTGGGTCTAGTCTATGAACAAAACTATCTGTCGGAAAATATTGTCCTATGGATATGTTATTAAACATTTTTCTTCACCTCGAAATACTCAAGTATATTGCGTCTCGCCTCTTCAACAGTTTTTACATAAGGGTTTAGACCCGGATATTTCTCCTGCAAAGTAAACATAAACTCAGTTATCTCAGGCACGCCAACATCATATTTCTTAAGAAGTTCGCGCTCCTTAACCGCTTCATCAGTACTTTTATGCATGATAAGTTTGCCCTTGCTTAAAACAACTATCTCATTTGCGTAAGTAAAAACGTCTTCCATTGAGTGAGATACTAAAACTACTGTAATTTTCGTTTTTTCATATATATCATATATCTCATTAAGAATTTCTTCTCTAGCTCTTGGATCTAGTCCAGCAGTTGGCTCATCAAGTATAAGCACCTTAGGTCTCATAGCAAGTATACCAGCTATGGCAACGCGCCTTTTTTGTCCGCCTGATAATTCAAATGGAGACCTGTCCTTAACCCATTCGTAATCAAGTCTAACGTCTTCAATTGCGCCTTTAACTCTCTCAGCTACTTCTTCATCGCTTAGTCCAAGATTTTTTGGTCCAAAGGCAACGTCTTTCGCAACAGTCTCTTCAAATAGCTGATACTCAGGATATTGAAATACCATCCCAACGCTCTCGCGAAGCTTGTTTAGCTTGATGTCCTTTTGAGTTATGTCTACCCCATCTATAATTATATTGCCTGATGAAGGCCTAAGTAGACCATTTAATTGCTGCATAAATGTTGATTTGCCAGAGCCTGTGTGGCCAATGATACCGATAAAGCTGTGATCTTTGATAGTAAGCGATATATCGTCAAGCGCCTTCACCTCAAATGGAGTGTCCTTATTATATATAAATGATAAATTTTTTATTTCAATCATAATTTTGCCACCAATTCATCTATACTAAGCTCATCACCAGTAACATTGAAGCCGTCCTCTTTAAGCAAATTACTCAATTCAGTCACTTGTGGCACGTCTAGTCCAAGCGAGTGCACCTTTTTCACGTCGGAGAAAATCCTTCTAGGTGTATCGTCCCAAACCAGCTTGCCCTCATGCATAACCATGAGCCTGTCTGATAAAACCGCTTCACTCATAAAGTGCGTGATAAGCACTATAGTTTTTTCGTATTGTCTATTTAGTTTGATAATAGTATCCATGACTTCTTTTCTGCCAAGTGGATCAAGCATGGCAGTTGGTTCGTCAAATACAATTATATTCGGGTTGATAGCAAGTATACCAGCGATGGCAAGCCTTTGTTTTTGTCCACCGCTCAATAGGTTTGGCGCGTGCTTTTTGTATTCCGTCATCGAAACTATCTCCAAAGCATCGTCAACCCTCTTTCTAATCTCAGGTGTTGGTAGTCCAAGATTTTCTGGGCCAAAGGCAACGTCCTCTTCGACTATGGTCGCTATGATTTGATTATCTGGATTTTGAAAAACAAGTCCTAAGTTTTGTCTTATCTCAAGAAGGTTCTCTTCGTTCTTCGTGTTCATACCCATGACAGTCGCATCGCCTTCAGTCGGAAGCAAAATTCCGTCCATAATTTTCGCTATGGTCGACTTGCCACTGCCGTTCATGCCAAGTATGGATACAAACTCACCCTTCTTTATCTCAAAGCTCACATCGTCCAGAGCTTTTTTTTCTTTTTCATTTTTATCGTAAGCAAAACTTACATTTTCAAATTTAATCATGCTATCACCTAAATTTAATAATACCATATTTGGCGAGATTTTACAAGGTATTTAGCTTGATTATCTTAATTATAATTTAAGTAGTTTTATAATTTTTATAAATCGAAAATAAATTAATGAATATAAATTAACAAAATATTTATGACAAAAAATGTCGAAAATACTACAAAAGTAGTATTGACAAGCCCATGTAAATGGTCTATAATTGTCTTAGTCATTCAAGTAGTAATAATAATTAAGAAGGTAGATGAAAGACAGGTGATAAGATGACAAGAACAATACTTCATTCAGACATGAACAACTGCTACGCATCCATCGAGAGAAAACTAAATCCGTCTCTCGTTGGAAAACGGCTTGTAGTCTGTGGTTCAGTCGAAGACAGACACTCCATAGTTTTAGCAAAGAGCTACGAAGCAAAAGCTTTTGGAGTAAAGACGGGAGATAGCCTTTATGAAGCAAAGATGAAATGTCCCGATTTAGTAGCTGTTAGGCCTCATTACGATGAGTACTTAAAGTTCTCAAAACTTGCGCACAAAATTTATTACAGCTACACCAATCAAGTCGAACCCTTCGGCTTAGATGAGTGCTGGCTAGATGTGACAGGCTCCGAGAAACTCTTTGGTAGCGGAGAAAAAATTGCTCACGATATCAAAGAGCGCATCAAAAAAGAGCTTGGCATCACGGTTAGTATCGGTGTGAGTTTCAACAAGATATTCGCAAAGCTTGGCAGCGACCTTAAAAAGCCAGATGCGGTGACGCTCATTCCTAAAGAGCATTTTAAAGAGATAGTTTGGCCACTTGATACAGATAAAATCATTGGCATAGGCAATAAAACAAAGAAAAAACTTATGTATATGAACATAAATACGCTTGGTGAACTTGCTAAAACAGATGTAAATTTATTAAAAAGAAAGCTTGGACTAAGAGGACTATATCTATGGCAATACGCCAACGGATACGATACTAGTGATGTTTGCGACTACTACCACCACGATAAGATAAAGTCCATATCCAGAGGTGTAACCACCAAGGCGGATTTAAACTCATACGATGAAGTTAAAAAAATATTCGAGGAGCTCGCCATTGACGTGAGTAAAAAATTAATCGAAGAAAATCTTAAGGCAGGCGGCGTGAGAATATCGATAAGAGATAAAAATCTTGAAACACTTAGCTTTCAAAAAGTTTTTACAGAGACAAGCATCAGCGCGCTTAGACTAAACGACAAAGCCATGGAACTATTTGAAGAGCGATACGACTTCAAAGAAGGTATAAGGAGCCTAACAATATCCGCAATAAATCTTACAAGAAACACAAAATCAGAGCAAATAAGTCTCTTTGCACCAAAACAGATAGTCAAAGACGATAGACTCGAAAAAGTTTTTAATGAAATTAGAAATAAATTCGGCAAAGACAAAATTGGCTACCTAGGCCTTAAGCTCAATAATAAGATGCCAGAAAAACCAAGCGTAGTAACCTTGCCAAGTGGCTTCAGAAATATAATATAAAAAATAATAGAAAAATATCCGTAAGGCAAAACCCTACGGATATTTTTTTAAATTCAATATTTTATTTTGAATAAACTCTTCTAATTATTGTTGCTTGTCTTGTTACTGGGTTCCAAAGAATATCTGTACCATCCTTTAATCCAAGTGCTCTAGCGATGTTTGCGATTGGAAGTAAAGTTCTGTTGTTTACAATTTGTGGTTTAACATCACTTTCGAACTTAACACCGTTAACAATGATTGTGTTAGTGTCAACAGGTATTTCAACTTTAAATTCATCGTCATATATAACTACAGTTCTTGTTTCACTGATCCACATAACCTTGAAACCAAGAGCTTCAGCTACAAATCTAAGAGGAATCATTGTTCTACCATTCTTAATTTGAGCAGCTACATCCATAAGAGTAACTGTATGAACTCCATTGACAGTTTTTTCTAAATTTTTTGATCCTATTGTTACTAAAGCTATAGCTTCGTAAACTTTAACAGGTTTTTCTTCTCTAACTTCTTCTCTTATATTATCTTTTACATCATCGTCTTTAGGTCTAATTGGTCTGTGTGGTCTATATGGTCTGAAGTTATCACCAGGCTCTTCTGGATATGGGTATGGATATGGATTTGGTGTTGGAACTGGTGGTGCAATTGTCTTCTTAACTACTACTTGACCAGCTTTAATTTTATTTATTGATCCATCTTCATATTCTATAGTTACAGCTCCATCTTCTGCCACATCTATATTTTTTGCTTTTGGATTCAATTTCTTTACAGCATCTTTCACTTTTTCTTTTTCAGCTGCTGATAACGCTTTTGTATCCTCAACCTCTATTTTTTCTTTAGGTGCCACAGCTGGATACTTTTCGTTATCTTTCTTTTCTTCTGGAGTTGGTGCTTTTTCTTTAACTGTAACTTTTACTGTAAGCTTATCAGTTGATTGGTCTGGATATGTTACTGTTACTGCTACGTTAAAGTCTGCTGCTGTTTGTCCATCTGGCAATTTGCTTGGATCGTCTACTGTTACTGTATATGCATCTTTA
>QWCV01002311.1_pt1 | contig 29591 bp, 29 predicted proteins | sample 1972621 | NCBI WGS metagenome assembly QWCV01 (sample SAMN09866699, study PRJNA288562) | Human gut metagenome isolate pre2_stool, whole genome shotgun sequencing... | isolation source: gut | host: Homo sapiens | place: USA: California | reverse complement strand
ATGATTTACGAAGTGCGCTCGCCATGTGCATGGTATTGATGCATAAATTTCTTGACTTTGTCTTCCTTTTATAATATAATACGCTATGTAGTTTACTTTAGTAGGCTACATGGGAAGCAAGGGGATTCTCCTTCGTAGGTCCGTCTGTGGACGGGCTACCCAAGTCTCGTATCACGAATTATTTACTTATATCGAGGTCTTAGACGCGGGCTATGTCTAAGCTTGGGTTAAATAAAGAAATCCTCCTTCATTATTGATTTCTTTTACCCCTGGCTTTCCTTTAATATACCATCCCCAAAGGCAGTACGTGTGTACTGCTTTTTTGTTTGGGTGATGACAATGGTTTTGCGTGGGACGTTTGTGAGCGACATTTGCGGGCTACATTGCGAGCGACATTTTATTTTGTAAAGCGACATTTTTATTGTCGTTTTTCTCTGTTCCAGTCATATGCTCATTTTGTAGAGCGACACCAGTTTTTTGTAGAGCGACATTTTAAAACAAAGTAGAGCGACATTTGCGAGGTACAAGCTGAGGGACAATCAATGTGATCAAGTAATAATCCCATTTCGTAGAGGGCCATGTTTTATAAGTAGAGGGCCTTTTTAGAGCGACATTTTTATCTAATTCTTTGTGAGCTAGTTATACACTCATTTTTTAGAGGGCCACTTCTTTTTTTTGCGAGGGACATTTGCGAGGGACAAGTTCTTTGTTTAAGCAATAGTCTTATTTCGTAGAGGAACAGGCTTACGAAGTGGCAAGACCATTCTACACGCAAAAAAAGACGCCTCGTGTGAAGCGTCTATGTTTTGTATTATTTAGTTTAAACGATATTTACTCTGCTAATCTCTTATAAACTATCGCAAGTGTTTCTTCTTTATACTTTTTGGAAGACTCTAGCATGTCTTCGACTTTCTTTCTTGTTTCTTCTCTGAAGGCTTCGTCTTTAAGTGATTTTAGGTTGATTGTAACGTTTAGTAGTGCGCCTTCAACGCCTGTTTGTAGTAGTAGGCAGCCTACGCCAACGTCTGTGATGGCGTTGATGTTGCCGTTTTGTGCGAATATCTTTTGCATTGCCATGGCTTCTAGGCCTAATTCTGCGCATCTGAATGGTATTTCTAGCGCGATTTTGTAGCCTTCTTGTATTTTTTCTGATCTGATTTTCTTTTCTTCGTCTGTTTCTTTTGGCATCTTAAGTGCTTTGATTACGTCGTTGAATGCTGTTGAGTCTGTGTCGACGATGTCTTCAAGCTCTGTGCATACTGCTACTAGTTTTTTGGAGTAGTCTTTCATTGTGTTTTGCTCGGACTCTGGTAGTTCTGCGAAAGCTTTTTTGCTCTCTGTAAGCGCCATGACCATGTTTGTTAGTGATGCGCCTAGGGCTGATGAATAGGCTGCAACTGAGCCACCGCCTGGTGCTGGTGAGTCTGATCTAACTTCTTTTAAATAATCTCTTAGTGTTTTTTCGATTAACATAATTTTCCTCCTTGATTTTTTGTTTTTGGAATGGCTGAGCCACGATTATGGCTGAGCCACTGTGTATATTTTTTGTTTTTTTAGAAAGTTATCTTCCTTTATTATATATATATGAGAAAATTTATTGACTTAAATTTTCTTGCGCTTCAAAATGCTTTCGCATTTTAAATCTAAAAGGAAGGTAATTTAAGATTTTATCAAATATTAACTAATTGCAATTCACATAACAAATTGAAATTTGCAGAGCGATGAAGAACCTTGCGCTATGCTGGATAAGGCAAGTTCCAGTCGCACAGTGCGCAGCACCAAGGTTCTCGGGACCCATCCAAAGCTTTGGCTTTGATGATGGGTGAGGTTCTTCTTTAAATGCGAATTAATTTAAATATTTAATATGCCATCTAGCGATATCCGTGCCATCCCCATAACCGTAATAAACGCTGAATCCTTATCCTCTAAGTAGCGCGTTTGCACTCTTGACGGTCTGTTCATAGTCTCGCCTTGAAGCATCTTGGCTTTGAGTTTTGTGGTTAATTTATTTTTTATCAAATAATAATGCAGTGCCGCATTAGCGTATGCTGAGGAACTATCCTCTTCGAAGGCAAGGTCTTTTGTGTAATTCCTTACGTAGTAGAAGCCGTCTTCCGCTTGGTAGAAGAGGTGTACGTTTTCGACGCCTATGCTCTTAGCTGCGTCTCTGAATTTGAATTCGTCTATTGTATAACCATAAAGTGCTTGTCTCGTCCTAATTGGTACGATGAGTGTATTCTCCTCTGCTTTCACGACCATTGCTCTGGCTTCTTTTGCGCCATCGATACCAATATCTGCTGTTGAAAGGCTCATGGAGCTGAGCATATTCGAAATGTCGGGCGAGGTATTTAATATCTCTGGACGAGAAACTTCTATCTCTAAATTCTCTATCTTGTAGTCTTTGTAATAGATGTAGACTTTTTTCTTTGAATTTCTGTTCACTTCGTAGACGAGCTTGACACCATTCTCAATGGCTTTGATATAGCCAAGGCTTGTAAGCACGTAGAATAGTGCAAGTGAGCCTTGTCCGGAGCCTTCGAGTTCGGTTTTGCTTGTGAAGTATCTAGTTCTGAAAACGTCTTGGTCTACTGGCTCTGCAAAGGCTGTGAGGCTGGCTCTGAGCTCGTTTGCGATGATTTGGTACTCTTCTTCTTTAAGGCCTTCTGCGTCGGCAACTACGCCGATGGGTGTTCCACCGAAGCGGCATGTTGCGAAGGCATCGACGATGTATACGTGTAGATCCATACTAATCCTCCGTGATCAAGTCTGTAAGCCTTGTTAGGTCGTCATCTGTGTAATAATCGATGGTGATGGAGCCGCCGCGTTTTGTGTGCCTGATCGAAACTTTTGTCGATAAAAAGTCTTCAAGTCTTTCGCGGATGTCTTTGATGTAGATGTCTTCTGGCTTTGCCTTCTTTGGCTTACGTGTATTTTCTTCTGTCTTTTTAACTGTTAGGCCTGCGTCTTTTATTTTATGAGCAAGTTTTAATCGCTCTTCTTTTGTATCAAGTGATAAGATAAGTTTTGCGTGTGATACTGTAATCTCGCCCTTCTTAAGCATTTCAAGTATCTCATCTTCAAGGGATAATATCCTTGTCATATTTGAAATATATGGACGGGATTTGCCAACTGCTTTGGCGATGTCCTCTTGCTTTAGTCCGTACTTTTCTTTTAATTTTAAATAAGCAATGGCCTCGTCATAAGGGTTTAAGTCCTCTCTTTGAACATTTTCAACGAGTTGAAGCTTGTCGACTTCTTCGTCTTTGTAGTCACGAACTATGGCTGGGATGACTTTTCTATCTAGCTTTTTAAAGGCTCTATAACGTCTTTCGCCGGCTATGATCTGATATTTGCCACCTGCCATTGGTCTAAGTACTATTGGCTGAAGTAAGCCGTTTTTCTCTATGGACTCTGCCAATTCTTTGATGGTATCGTCGTTAAATAGCTGACGCGGCTGTGCCTCTGTTGGCACTACCAATGCCATATCCATATCCACTAGCTCGTTTTTGGACTTTTCTGTGATTTCTGTGATGCTTTCAACGCCTAGGAGGCTGCCTAGGCCCTTGCCAAGTTTTTTCGCCATATAATCACCTTCCTTGCTTTTGTAAAAATTCTTCGGCTAGATTCATGTAATTTTCGGCTCCTTTTGAGGCTTTATCGTACTCGAAAATGCTCATGGAGTAGCTAGGCGCTTCTGCAAGACGGATGTTGCGGTTAATGACCGCTGTGTAGAGCTTTGCGCCAAAGAAGTTTTGAACCTCGGAGAAGACTTCGGTGTGAAGATTATTTCTCGCATCAAACATGGTGATCAAAACGCCTTCGATTGTAAGTGCCTGATTGTAATTTTCTTTGACTAGCTCTATGGTCTTAATGAGTTTCGAAACGCCTTCAAGTGCGTAGTACTCGGCCTGTATCGGGATGATGACTGAGTTTGCGGCTGCAAGGCTCATGATTGAAAGGATGCCAAGTGACGGCGGCGAGTCTATAAAAATGAAATCGTAATCACTTTTAATCTCGTCCAAACGGCGCTTTAAGATGTCTTTCCAATCGCCTTTTTGTGCAAGCTCGATCTCAAGTCCCGCGATGTCTGTCGATGAGTCGATGACATGGAGCTTATCTAGCTTAGTCGGCTTTATTAGTGATCTGATGTCTTTTTTATCGTCTGTAAGAAGCGTGTATGTGGAGGAACTAGCCTCGCTGTAGTCTTCAAGGAGACCACTCGATAGGTTTGACTGAGCATCCATGTCGACGCACAAGACCCTCTGACCAAGCTTTGCAAGCGCGTAGCTTAGGTTGATGGCTGTCGTTGTTTTGCCGACGCCGCCTTTTTGATTAAATATGACAATAGTTTTGGACATGAAATCACCTCTAAGTTAATAATAGCACATTGAGCCATAAATTTCAATAGCAATTTATGGACAAGCCAATTCTGTAAAAATTTCGCATAGAACTCGAACGATTGTAATAGCTGTATTGATAGGCTTGTTTACTGTGTTTTATAGAATGTTCCACGTGGAACATTTTGATTGAGCTGATATAATGGTTTTATTTAGCGATTGTACTCGAAAAGTGATTTAATAGCGACAAATATCGAAAAGTATTTTCCTCACTCGCTACGTCTACGAAAACTGATAATTTCTAAGCTTGCTCACCTGTGGTCTCATATTCGTTACGCTATGCTCCACTAGATGTCCTCCTCGGGCAGCTCATCAAATTTGCATTAAATCAAGCCCTTTTGCTAGTTTCGAATTATTTTGTCGCTGCGGAGTGCGATTGCACACCTCACTCCAAAAAATTCTGTACAACGCAAAATCATCTTGATTTCTCTGCAAATTTAAAATTAATTTAATTTATTTGATCTTTATTAATGAAAATCACTTTTCTTATTATATTGTGGCGAGCATAAAAAAAGCGACGCTAAATAAATAGCATCGCTAAACAAAAGGTATTCTTATTATATTAAAGGAGAGCTTTTAGCTAAGTTCTTCCCACGTGGGTACTTCTTCGGTGTCGCCTTAACTTTTTTAATAACCACAATCGATCTATCAAACTCATCAAACAATCTATATTTATGAATGTTAACTATTTCACCGCCAAGAACCTCAATAGCTTTTTTCGCTTCGGCTGCTTCTTCATCTATATCTCCGCTTTTCATCGAGAGCATAAATCCGCCAACTTTCACAAAACCGAGCATATACTCTGTAAGTGTGGCTAGGCGAGCGACTGCTCTTGAGATGGCTACATCGTAGGTCTCTCTATGAGCTGCGACGTGGGCAAGGTCTTCGCTTCTTGCGTGAACTGTCTCTATATCCTTTAAATCCAAATCCAAGATAACTTCGTCCAAAAATTTTAATCTCTTTAATAAACTATCGTTGAGTAAAATTTCTTTTTCTGGAGCGAGTATCTTCAGAACTATGCCAGGGAAGCCGGCGCCAGTACCGACGTCTATTATTTTCTTAGCATTTTTTAATTCAGGCAGGGTAAGTGGGTAGGCGCTGTCGGTGAAGTGGAGCCTGTCGACCTCATCTGACTCGGTGATACCAGTTAGGTTCATGACCTTGTTTTTCTCCACGAGCAAGTCCTTGAAGCGCTCAAGCTCAGCAATTTGCTTTTCCGTAGCATTTATATTAATCTCATTCAAATAATCTTTTAGCATATATATCCTTTCAAATGTTCCACGTGGAACATTATTTTCTTAAGTGTAGTAAAACTATCTCGGGCGGGTTGTTTAGCCGCGGCACAAGCTTTAGTCCGCGTGCGAGGCCTCTCGAAACGACTTCGCATCTTCCGTTCGCCTCATATACGCCGCCAGCATACTTTGGAAATATTCCTTGGTTCGGCGCGAAAACTCCGTTATTTATAGGAGGTAGGCGCCACTGACCGCCATGCGCGTGGCCTGCGATGATTAAATCCGCGTTTAAGTCCTCAAACTCATCCTTCGTTAATGGTTTGTGCGAGAGAACTATGCGATAATCATGGCTATCGGTGTCGGAAGCAAGTGTGCGTGCGAGGTGCGCCGCATAATCTTTCATTCGCCAAGGGTGTCTATCTCTAAAGCCCCAAATTTCTACATCTTTTTCATCTGCTTTGATAATGGCTTTGCCATCGTCCAAGACTGTGATGCCCATGGACGCGAGCTTATTCATGTGCAGCTCTGCCTTTCCGGAGATGATCTCGTTATTGCCTAAAATGTAGTAGCACTTGTATTTTTTGATGCCTTCAATAAATTCATATCCCTTTTTGTCATCGACCTTATCATCAAATATATCGCCAGGCATTAGTATCGCATCAAAGGGAATGCTATCGACTATATCAAGCAGCTCTCTTTGATTTTCTCCGAAGTCCATCGAATGCAAATCCGATAATATAAGTATATCCATATCCACCGGCGCTTTTACTGTGTATTCAGAAACAACTAATTTTTTCTTCCACATGATGAAGAAGGCGAGTGCCATTAACAAGGCGATGCCAATTATTAAATAAATCATTTGCGTTTATTTACTTCCATATATATAATGATGTTATTTATATCGGCTGGCGAAACTCCGCTGATTCTCGATGCTTGACCAAGGTTTGACGGTCTAAACTTTTCGAGCTTTTCTTTTGCTTCGGTCTTTAGGCCCTTGACTAAGCTATAATCAAAGTCCTTAAGCGAGCGCTCTTCCATCTTCAAAAAGTTCTCTATCTCTTTATTTTGCTTCTTGATGTAGCCGTCGTACTTGACGATTGTCTCGAGCTCAAGTATTTCGTCCGGCTTATCTAGTGCAAGCTCCATAAACTTAGCGAGATTATTATAATGTATCTCTGGGCGGCGAAGCAGTTCTTCAAGTGTTACAGCTGTCTTAAGCGCTGTCGTTCCAAGGCTTTCAAGGTAAGCGTTTGTCTCTTCCTTGGGACCAATGGACTTTGCTCTCAATTTTTCAAGCTCGCCATCGATGCGTTTCTTCTTCTCAAGCATGCGATTATAACGCTCTTCGCTCGCAAGACCTATCCTATAAGCGTACTCGGTAAGACGCATATCAGCGTTGTCCTGCCTTAGACTTAATCTATATTCACAGCGGCTCGTCATCATACGATACGGCTCGTTTGTGCCTTTCGTAACGAGGTCGTCGATCAGAACGCCTATGTAGCCCTCGCTGCGCTTGATAATGAAGGGATCCTTGCCCTCAAGCTTTAGGTAACAATTGATGCCTGCCATGATGCCTTGAGCGGCAGCCTCTTCGTAGCCCGAAGAACCATTGATCTGGCCCGCGAAAAATAGATTATCATGGCTTTTGGACTCAAGATTAAGCTTTAGGGAAGTGGGGTCGATCGAGTCATATTCAATAGCGTAGGCGCTCCTCATAATCTCGGAGTGCTCAAGCCCCTCTATCATCCTATACATCTCAACTTGCATCTCCTCAGGAAGGGCAGTCGAAACGCCTTGGATGTACATTTCATCAGTATCCGTGCCCTCTGGCTCGATGAAAACTTGGTGCTGATCCTTGTCCTTAAAACGAAGAACTTTATCCTCTATACTTGGGCAATAGCGTGGTCCTTCGCCAGTTATGTCGCCAAGCGTCCTCGCTGAGCGATCCATGTGCGCCAAAATGTATTCGTGCATTGGCTTAGTAGTGTAAGTTAGGTAGCAAACTGCTTGTTCTCTCTTAATAGCGTCCGCCTCATTCATAAATGAGAAGGGAACTATGGTCTTGTCGCCCTCTTGTACAGCCATCTTTGACGTGTCGATGCTGCGCCTATGGACTCTGGCTGGTGTTCCTGTCTTCATTCTACGTAAATCAATGCCATTCTCATTTAACGATGCTGATAGATAGCGAGCAGGGAAGCGGCCATCGGGGCCCGATTCGTAATTTAGCTCGCCCTCAAATATTCTTCCTTTAAGATAAGTGCCTGTCGCCAAAATTACTGCCTTCGACTCAAGTACAGCGCCTGTAGTCATGCGTACGCCAGTCGCTCTACCATTATCAAAAAGAACTTCGTCCACTTCACCTTGGATTATGGTAAGGTTCGGCTCGTTTTCAAGCGTCTTTTTCATCGCGCGATGGTAAGCCTGCTTATCGGCCTGAACGCGCAAAGAGTGCACGGCTGGGCCTTTTGAGGTGTTTAGCATACGCGACTGAATGTAAGTTTTGTCGATGTTTTTCGCCATCTCGCCGCCAAGCGCGTCAATCTCACGAACGAGATGACCCTTGCCAGTGCCGCCAATGTTAGGATTGCAGCTCATCGCAGCGATTGCGTCGAGACTGATGGTGATGACGGCAGTTTTCTTGCCAAGGCGGCTAAGTGCTAGAGCCGCCTCGCAGCCAGCGTGTCCAGCGCCGACTACGACTGCATCAAACGTGCCTCTAATATATGTTTTTTCTCTTCTTTGCATAAAATCACTTCCTTTAGTCTATTTGCCGATGCAAAAGTTTTGGAAAATCTTATCAAGTATCTCGCTGTCGAGCTTCTCGCCAAGAATTTCGAGTAAGCTATCGAGAGCGCCTCTGATGTTGACTATGAGTAGATCGTAGACTTGTTTATGTTCAGCATCATTTAATGCCTCGCTTATGGCTGAGTGCGCCTTATTTAAGAGATCCATCTCTCTGATATTAGCGTAAACAAGGTCATCTTGAGTAATTTCGCCACCTAAAAACATTTCCTTAATCATGTCCTTAAGCGCTTCGAAGCCTTCGCCGGTCTTTAGGCTCGTTAAAATGTATTTTGCATTTTGCTCGAAATGGTCTAGGTACTCGCCATTCTCGCCTTCGTCTACCTTATTTAATATATATATATGTTTTTTATCTTGAACCATGTCAATGATCTCTTTGTCGCCCTCAGTCATTGGCTTTGAATAATCAAAAACTGCTAGAACGAGGTCAGCGTCCTTGATTGCCTTCTTGGATATGGCGACGCCCATGCGCTCAATTTCGTCCGATGCCTCACGAATGCCGGCCGTGTCCATAAGTTTAAGGCTGATGCCCTCAAGGTCGATGTACTCAGTGATCATGTCACGCGTAGTGCCCTCGATATTTGAGACGATGGCAGTTTCTTCGCGGGTAAATGTGTTTAGAAGCGAGGATTTACCTACGTTTGGCACTCCGACTATGGACGTTTTGATGCCGTCCTTAATAAGAGTCGATGTAGATGCGCGCCTAATGTGCTCATCTAGGCTATTTTTCACATCTGTCAAAGTATTTGTGATGCGCTCGTAGCTAATTTCTTCTATGTCTTCTTCTGGATAATCGATAGCGACCTCGATGTTTGCAATGAGCATCTTAAGGCTATCTGCAAGGCCATTAATAAATTCACGAACTGATCCATCAAAGGCTTTTAGAGACAGATTGTAGCTCATGTCTGTCTTGGCGTTGATCATGTCAGCGACAGCCTCAGCCTGTGTGATGTCGATTCTGCCACCAATAAAGGCCTTCTTTGTAAATTCGCCACGCTCAGCAAGTTCTGCGCCATTTTTTAGTAAGAGATTAAGTATCCTTCTTTGACTAATTACACTACCGTGCGAATAAATTTCGACCATATCCTCTGTAGTGTAGGTATTTGGTGCCTTCATAAACGTGATTAGGACTTCGTCCACGAATTCGTCCCCGTCGTAGATCCTGCCGAAGTACATGTATTTATTTTTAAAATCATCTTTGCCGCTTGCCGAGCGAAAAATTTTATTCGCAATAGCAAAACTATTCGCCCCGCTCATCCTGATGATGGCGATGGCGCCCGGCTGCATAGCAGTTGATATTGCACAAATCGTTCTCATTTCTTCTCCTTTTTTATTCTTTTTTAACTTCTTTTATCGTATTAGTGCGTGATGTGTACACGCTATGTATTTTTTGCAAATCATAGTCATCGTGGCAAATCCATTAGCATAAACATTGCCATTAAGATAAATAAAAAAGAGGCTGTATAAGCCTCCTAATTACTTCGCTATGATACAAACTCTTCTGTGAGGCTCGTTGCCCTCAGAAAATGTTTTTACGCCTTCAATACCTGCTAAGGTTTCGTGAACGATACGTCTGTCATAGCTAGTCATGTACTCTAATGAAACCTTAGTACCATACTTTCTAGCCCTTTCACAACCTTGTATAGCAAGCTCTCTAACTTTTTCTTGTCTTTTTTTTCTGTAATCGCCGATGTCGATGTAAAGCCTCTTAAACTCAGTTAAACTCTTGTTTAGCTGGATTTGCGCTATCGTGTTCATAGAGTCCAGTACAGAACCCTTTTTGCCGATAAGTTTCGATGTATCATCAGATGTTTCGCCATCGATAAAAACGCTTATCATCTCATCAGACTCATTAATCTCGTACGAAGCCTTTACCTCAAATAGCCTTAAAAACTCGTCCAAGAAATTTTTTAATATCTTTATATGCTCTTCATCAGCACTCACATGATTATCTTCATGGTGCTCATGATTTTCATGTTCTTCATGATTATGGTGTTCATGTCCATGTTCATGCTCATGCTCATGTCCGTGATCATGTCCATCTCCATGATCATGGCATCCGCAGTGATATTCGCTTACTTCTTCATAGATAACCTCAATCACAGCGTCCTTTGCGCCGATGCCTAAAAAGCCCTTAGTATCCTCATTTATAACATCAACAGTGAAATGCTCTCTACTCATACCAAGCTGAGTTTCAGCCTTCTTTATAGCGTCTTCAACAGTTTTTGCTTCAAATCTACTTTTCACTTACAATTACCTCCTCTTTTTTAATGATCCTATTTTGTACAAATTGTTGAATTGCAGCAAATAGGCTTGACACAGCCCAATAAAGAGCTAGTCCTGCAGGATATTTAATTGTAAAGAAAAATGTCATTAATGGCATAAAATACTGCATTATGTTCATGGACTTCGCTTGCTGCTGGTCAGTCATACCGACCTTTGGAGTAGTCACACTCATTAACAGAGTTACAAGCGTTGCAATTAGTGGAAGACCGTACCAATACGGATCAACTAAAGATAAATCCTTGATCCAGAAGAAAGTCTTTTGCATCGCAGCATACTTTGCTTCGCCAAACGCGTTAACAGCAGGGTTTTGGCACACTTGGAAGAACGCAATCAAGATAGGGAACTGAACAAGTAGTGGAAGACAGCCGCCAGTTATTGACGCGCCCTCTTTTCTGTAAAGCTCCATAACCTTTTGAGAAGCAATCTGTTGATCATATCCATATTTCTCTTGAATCTCCTTAACCTTAGGCTGCAAATCCGCAGTCTTCTTCATCTTCTTAGTAGAAGAAATTTGTAAGGGTAGAACCAATAATTTCACGACAACAGTCGAGATTATGATAGTCATCGCTAAAAACGAGAAGTTTGCAGGCTCCGCGCCCATGCTAGCAAGCTGATCATATATGAAATTAAAAAGGTAACCTAAAATTTTACCTAACATATAAATCCTCCTAACGATAAATAAAGCCTAAAGGAAAACTATACAAGCGGGTCATAGCCGCCCTTCGACCATGGATTGCATCTTAAAACCCTTTTTACAGACAAATACAAGCCTTTGAAAAAACCATATTTTTCAAAAGCTTCCATCGCATACTCAGAGCAAGTTGGAGTGAAAATACAGCTGGGCCTCTTATGAAAAACCTTATGTGCCACAAAGCGGTACAATTTCACCAATAAAACCATAATCCTACTCATAAGCTTTATCCTTTAAAACATTTATTTTTCTTAACAAAGAAAGAAATCTTTTTCTAATCTTGTAGAAATCGTAGTCACAAACAGAGGGTTTAACCGAAATAACGATGTCATAAGACTTTTCAAAATCATTTTGATTAGCTTCGATAATCGCCTTTAGCCTTCTTTTTAATAAATTCCTCTTATTCGCCTTGCCGTACTTTTTACTTATAGCAAAACAAAACCTAGGGTGATCTAGATTGTTATTGCGGTAATATATTGTAAACGACTCGTTAAAGGCCTTCTTTTTAGACAAGAAAACCCTGTTAATATCTACTTTCTTTCTTAAACTCAAATATCTTTGCATAGCTAATTATGCAGATAATTTCTTTCTTCCTTTTAATCTTCTTCTTCTTAAGACATTTCTACCAGACTTAGTTGCCATTCTTTTTCTAAAACCATGTTCAACTTTTCTTTGTCTTTTCTTAGGTTGATAAGTTCTCTTCATTTATATACACCTCCTATAGTACATAAACTCCTATAGTAATTATAATTAATTAGATGCGCTTTGTCAAGAGAAAATTTTGAAAATATTAATATAATAGATAAATTATGCGTATGGCAGAGCCATTTTATAAAAAAAGAAGCCTTAAAAAAGGCCTCTATGTAAACTACTTATTCAAAGATGCTTTATAAATCGCGTCAAAAATTTGAGAAATAGTTAGAATTGAAAATATTAAAGACGCCGCCTTGCAGTAAATAACCGCATCCGGCATGACATTTTCTTCAAGGCAAAAAACACCCGGATTAAAATACAATAGCAAGAATAGTCCCGCAACGATCAGCTTGAGTATGGTGTACTCAAAAAAAGTAATTTTCTTGTTCATGATAAACCTCCCTTGATTATAACTTTATTATAACACAGTAGGGGATCTAGTACAAGATAATTTTATCGGGGATAATGGTGGGGCGCTTTTTATTAATCAAGTCATTTTATAAATTTTCCGCTTAGCATGAATAAAATATTGATTACAGTTAAAAATTTTACACCGAGCAAATTTAGAAAAGTGATTTTTCTTTATAACATATTTATTTAAGATGAAAATTCTTTTTTAACTATCAAATGACAGAAAAGTGTTATTAACGAAGTGACGCATCTGAGCAAATTGTGAAATTTATTAGCGAAACGAACTGCCCGAAAATTCATCTAGTGGAGCACAGCGTAACGAATATGAATTTTCAAGTGAGTGAGCTTTTAGAAATTTCCAATTTGGGAAGCCTAAGTCACGAGTAATACACTTTTCGTTAAATATTGCAAATTAAATCACTTTTCGTTATAAGCAGAAAAACAATTTTCGTTAGCAATTGCAATGTCAATCACTTTTCTAAATAAAAAGAAATTTTCAATGCAAATTTCTATATTTCATCCAAAAACTGAGTATAAAACATCGGCAAATACTCTATATCTCCCTCTTTAAGATAATCTTTTGTGTATATAACAAAACTTTTTCCTATTCTTGACCTATATTTATCGATGAACACATCCAAGGATTTATGCGCCTTGTAGCCAGACGATTTCACTTCTATAGGGTAGATCTTATTGCCACTTGAGATAAGAAAGTCAAGTTCATACGATTTTTTATAATCTTCGTCGTAAGAAGTGTTGAAGTAAAGGTCATAGCCTAAGGATCTAAGCGACGTTGCAACTGCATTTTCATAAAGCATGCCAAGATTTACCTCTGATTTATTAGATAGCAATTTTTTATATATTTCATTCTTTGTAAATGGCTTATCCATAAACATTAGCGTAACAAAAAGGCCAGTATCTGAAAGATAAAGTTTGAACTTGTTTATGTCTTTAGTCAAGGCAAGCGATGCGCTTGGATCGGTGCTGTTGTATGAGGCGAGTACTGTTTTTGACTCGATAAGCTCTCTAATCTCGTCTTGAACCGTGCTTGGTCTTTCATTTTTTAAGACAGATGAAATTTTATATGAACTTGTGTGTCTTGATAATTCTGAAGGGATGTTTTTGTATAGATCAGATGTAAAGCCTCTGCTATCAAGTTTATAGAAATCGTCTAGATACAGTGTAATTATATTTCTCTTCACCATATCAACTTCTTCAAGATTATTGCTTTCAATGTATTTAAGTGCTGCTTGAGGCATGCCTCCAACAAGCATATAAAGCCTAAATTTTAAAAGCATCTTGCGGCTTGCNNNNCAGCTTCACCTAGACTAGTTCCATTCAAAAAGCACTCTCTTAAAATGTCATTGCTAGCTGTATCGCCTGTAGCCCAAAGAAATTCTTCAAAGTCCATAGGATACATGCTTAATTTTTCTTCCTCGCTCGGTATTAAAATATTCTCAACATTCTTTCTGATTGATATAAGAGAACCAGTCTCTATGTAGTCGTATTTACCGTCTTCAACCAAGAGTTTTATAGCTTGCCTAGCCTTTGGGCAAAATTGCACTTCGTCAAATATAATTAATGATTTTCTCTCAATAAGCTTAGTATTGAACAATAATTGAAGCTGCATGAATAAATAATCAGTACTACTTAAGTCATCAAATAAAATTTTTAAATCTTTTCCTGCTCGCGAAAAATCTATAAGAATATAGCTTTCATATTCATTCTTTGCAAATTCTTCCACTATAGTTGATTTACCGATACGTCTTGCACCCTCAATAAGTAGAGCAGTGCTGCCTTTGGACCTTTTTTTCCACTCAAGCATCTTAGCATAAATTTTTCTTTTAAACATAGTTTCACCTCAAACCCGACAATTCTTTTTGGCGTTTTTACCACAAACCCGACAATTGTTTTTCGTGCTTTTTCTGCAAACCCGCCAATTCTTTTTCTTAATTATACCACAAAACCGACAATTGTTCAAGAAATTTTATCGGGGATTAAACACAATCCCTTTATAAAATTTTCCGCTTGAATTAGCTAAATATTAATTTATGTAAAAATTTTACACCGAACAATATTAAGAAAAGTGATTTTTATTAAATAAAATTTTTTAAGATCAAAATACTGTTTTTACTAACTATTAAAAGAAAAGTGTTATTAACGAGTGACGCATCTGAGCAAATTGTGAAATTTATTAGCGAAACGAACTGCCCAAGTGTCTTGCACCAAGGTTCTCGTTCTTAAGAACGAGGTTCTTCAAAATTCATCTAGTGAAGCGCAGCGTAACGAATATGAATTTTCAAGACATCGAGTTTAGAAATTAACAATTTATGTAGACGCAGCAAGCGAAGGAAAATAATTTTCGTTAATAATCACAAACAAATCACTTTTCTATACAAGAAGAAAATCATAAACATTTTCCAGGCGCTGTCTGGAATTTTTAATAATTAAAATTAATTCACAATTTAACAGACAATGTCTACTATTTTTATTTTTTATATAAATTAAGTAGAAGCTCAAAACAATAATTTTGGTAAATAATTCACAAGATATTCACAGACTAGAAAAATAAATGTTGATAATTTTTTTATTTGTTGATATAATATAAAAGACATAGAAAATAGCGAAGATATTATCATGTATCTTGTTAATAATCTGTGGATATCCTGTGGAAATGTGTATAAAAATAAAACTTATCCACAGAAAACAGATATTTTTCTATGCACAAGGGGTTTTTAGTAGAAATACATATACATACAGATTCCTGTGGATAAATTATCCACATTGGACGGAGGTAAGAAATATGAACAACGCAAAGTCTCTATTTGCAACGTGCTTGGAGGCGCTTAAGGAGGACATTGCTCTAAATAACATAGATCTGTGGATTAGTGTTTTGGAACCGCTTGCTCTTGAAGATGGTGTTTTGGTACTTTTGGCTCCAAATATTTTCATAAAGAGTATAGTTGAGTTCAATTACAAGGACATTATTAAACGCAGGCTTGTATCGATGAATGTAGGTGTGAGTGATGTAAAGGTTTTGGAGCCTTCTCAAGGATACGATTATAAGCAAAGTGTTGAGGAAACATCGCAAAAAACTGGGGATATAATTCCGAATTTGAATCCATATTTCACGTTTAACAGGTTTATTCCGGGCGATGCGAACCTTTATGTTTTTGAAAATTCTAAGAGAATAGCGGAAAATCCTGGTCTTTTATACAATCCTTTTTTCCTTTTTGGTAAAACTGGTCTAGGAAAGACTCATCTTATCAATGCGATAGGCAATAAGATGCTAAAGGATCATAAGGATTTTAGGCTTTTATATATTACGAGTGAAGACTTCACAAATGAGCTTATTGCCTCTTTACAGAACAAAACTATGCGCGAATTTAAGGAAAAGTATCGCTCTTTGGACTGCTTGATTATTGACGATATTCAGTTTTTGTCTTACAAGGATCAAACGCAAGAGGAGTTTTTTCACACTTTTAACGCGCTATACACTATGAATAAGCAGATAATTATCGCATCGGATAGGTCTCCTAGTGATATTAAAAATATTCAAGATAGGATTATCAGCCGCTTTGAGAGTGGTTTGACTATTGAAGTTAAGCAGCCGCCTCTTGAGACGCGTATCGCGATTTTGAGGGCGAAGGCTGATGAAGAGCACTTAAATGTCTCTGATAATGTGCTTGAATATATTGCAAAACGTGCTAAACATAACATTCGTCAGCTTGAGGGAGCTCTTCTTGCTGTTAAGGCTGCTTCTGAACAGGAGGACGGCAGAAAGCTTGATATCAGTGTAGATTTGGCGAAGGACGCTCTTGATTTTATGAGTCAAAGTGAAGAAAAAGAGATCACCATCGACTCGATTAAAGATGCGGTTGCTAAATATTTTAATATCACTGTTGATGATATAAATTCTAAGAGAAAGAACTCTGATATAGCAATTCCAAGGCAAATAGCGATGTATTTTGCACGTGTAAATACTGATTTATCTTATCCAAAGATTGGGGAAGCTTTTGGTGGACGCGATCACTCTACTGTGATATATGCTTATGAAAAAATATTGAAGGAAAAGAAAACTAAGCAGGGTATGAGGGACGCAGTTGAGGCTTTGGAAAAAATCATCTGTGGATAAGTCCTTGTATATGAACATTTTATTCAGAAGACCTGTGGATAAATATTGATGATAAATGCAAATTTGATTAACTTATCCACAATTATACAGGACCTACTACTATTACTCTTTATTATAATTATTATTAAGGCGATAGCCTTAATGATAATGCAAGGTTCTTGGGACCCACCCGATGCGAAGCATCGTGGAAGGGTAAGGTTCTTTTATTATTATTATACAAAAAATTCTTAAGAATTTTGAAATATACAAAGGTTCCCGGGTACCCATCCAAAACGAAGTTTTGTGATAGGGTGGGGTTCTTATTAAGGGTAAATATCTCTAAGAAAATATTTTTAACGAATAAAAAGCTTTTGTGAATTAAAAAAAATAAAAAAAATATTAATTTAAAAATCAAAATAAAATTTAAGTGAATAAATTTTCTTCTATATATATGATATATGTTCTATATGCATATAAATGGAAAAATTTTGATTATTTACTATATATATATTGAAGAGAAAAAAATTCGAAGTGGGTAAAACCATTTTCATTTACAAGAAATAAGAGGTGAATAATATGAAGTTTATTATTGACAAAGATGACTTTTTAAAACATATCACAATCGCTCAAAGGGCTATCTCTCAAAGAAGTCCTCTTGAAATTCTTGAAGCGATTAAAATTACTGCAGCAAATGAAAGAATTAGACTAGTTTCGACTGACACTGAATTAACTATCATAAGTGAGTGTCCATGTACAGTAGTCGAAGACGGTATTTGCTGCTTCTCTAACAAACTTCTTTCTGACATTGTTAGAAAGGTGCCATCTGGCGATATCAGCTTTACATCGAACGGTGACGACGTTGAGATCAAGGCAAAATTCTCGAAATTCGAGCTAAAGAGCATGCCTCATGACGATTATCCAGAGATTGACACGCACTACAGTTTGGACAAGTCTGTGAAATTAACTATGAAAGAGCTAAATAAAATTATCAAGAAAACATTATTCTCAACTAGTCAAGACCAAGCGAGACCAACGCTTTGCGGTGTTTACTTCAAATTTGAAGATGGTCTTTTGAGCGCGGCATCTCTTGATGGTTACAGAATTAGCTCACTAAAATTCAAGGCCCAAGTTAAGGAGAATAGCTCATTTATAGTGCCTTACAGAACTTTGGCTGAAATTCAAAAGATGCTTGACGATACTGACGATATCGTGGAAATAACTTACGCAAGAGACAAGGCTGTCTTTAAAATAGACAGAGCACTACTATATACAAGGCTTATTGAAGGCGACTTTTTCAACTACGAAGAAGTATTTGCAAGTGAGGATTACACTAGTGTAGAGATCAACAGGATGGATCTTATCAATGCCATCGAAAGAGTTTCTTTAATCGGTTTTGAGGACAGAATTAGTCTCATTGTCATGGATTTTAAGGATAATAATTTAAACATCGCTGCATCGAACGAAATTGGCAGCGCAACTGACGACATCATGGTAGAAAAAACTGGTGACGATATCAAGATTGGCTTTAACGGCCGCTATGTGCTTGAAGGTCTAAAGGCGATGAGCGCGGATAAGCTTACACTTAAGCTATCTGAAAGCATCAGACCTATGAAGATTTACGAGGGCGAAGAGTATCGCTACCTTGTTTTACCTGTAAAAATGCAAGCATAATTTAGTATTTATAATTATAGATGAGAATAGGTGAGAATTATGAAGTTTAAGCTAGAAGATGAATATATTCAGCTACAAAATGTTTTGAAGGTTTGCGCAATTGTTGATAGCGGCGCCATGGCGAAAAATATTATCCAAGATGGCTTGGTTAAGGTCAATGGCGAGGTCGAAACGCGCAGAGGAAAAAAGATTAGAGTAGGTGACGTGGTCACTGTATTTGACGAAAGTATCGAGATATGTTAAAGAGTTTAAAGCTTGTAAATTACAGAAGTTTCTCGAAATTGTACTTAAAGTTTCATCCTAAAAAGAACATAATTTTGGCTAACAATGCAAAGGGCAAATCGAATGTGGTTGAGGCGATATACATGCTCTGCTTTTTGAAGAGCTTCAGAACTGAGCGAAACGCGGAGCTTATAAAGTTTGGAAATGCGTCTAGCTATGCATCTTTTGAGTATCTGGCAAATGATATTTTAAATAGAATCGAGATCACGATTGAGCCAAAGGGCAAGCTCGTTAAGCAAAATGACAAGATGATCAAGAATGCAAAGGAGTACAATCAAAGGTTTGAAGCGGTTCTTTTTGAGCCCTTTGATTTAAATATACTAAAAGGCGCTCCAGGACTTCGCAGAAAGTATATCGACAGCATACTGACAAGGCTTTCGCCATCGTATCGCGACGAGCTACTTAGCTACAATAAAGTGCTTATGAACAGAAACAAGGCTTTAAAAATGTACAAGGATAAAAATTCTTTAAAGGCTATACTAAAGTCCTACGATACGCAGCTTATCACGCTTGGCGCTGCTCTGGTAGAGAAGAGAAAAACTTTTACCGAGAATTTCAACACCATTTGCAAGGATATACACAAGGAATTAAGCGGAACAGATGAGCTAAATATCGAGTACAAGAGCAATATTGACATAGAAAAGGATATTAAAAAGGCTTACGAAGAGGCATTTAATGCAAATATTGACAAGGACATCGAGAGAAAATCGACTGCCTTGGGCCCTCACAGGGACGACTACGCCATAAGTATAAATGAAAATGAGGCGAGAAAATTTGCCTCTCAAGGTCAACTAAGGACTGCGATGCTCTCTATGAAGATCGCTGAACTTAAGATGATTAGAAGCTTTAACAAGGATATAACGCTTCTTTTGGACGATGTTTTTTCTGAGCTTGACAAAAAAAGAAAGAAATATCTGCTTGATGCTGTGGGTGATATGCAAGTAATATTCACACTTCAAGACATGGATGATATAAAAGATTTAATTGACGACGATTATTTAATTATAAAATTAGAAACGAATGAAATGATTTACGGAGGAAGAAATGGAAGATAAGAATTATAATGCGGGTAGTATTCAGGTCCTTGAAGGACTTGAACCTGTTAGAAAAAGACCGGGTATGTATATCGGTTCAACTGGCACAAAGGGACTTCACCACTGCGTTATGGAGGTTATGGACAACTCCATCGACGAAGTTTTGGCTGGTAGAGCGGATACTGTCAAGGTAGTTATATACAAGGACGGAAGCATATCTATAGAGGATAACGGCTCAGGTATACCGGTTGAGGTCCATCCAAAGACTGGCAAATCGACTTTGGAGACTGTTTTAACTGTGCTTCATGCGGGCGGTAAATTTAACAACGACGCATACAAGGTATCAGGCGGTCTTCACGGTGTTGGTGTTTCATGCGTTAACGCTCTTAGCGAATGGCTGATAGCGACTGTTAAGCGCTCTGGCCACATATATGAACAACACTTTGCTAGAGGTAAGGCGCAAGGCGACATACAAGTAGTTGGCGACACAAAAGAATCAGGTACAACAATACAATTCATGCCGGACTCTGAAATTTTTGACACAACTGAATTTTCTAAAGAAGTTCTAGTAACTAAGTTTAGAGAAGTTGCCTTCCTTAATAAAGGAGTTAGAATTACTTTAATAGACGAGAGAGAAGAAGATCCACAAGAAGAAGTTTTTCACTACGAAGGCGGTATCAAGAGCTTTGTTGAGTACATCAACCGCAGCAAAAACGCCATATCTGAAGATATCATCTATTTCGACAAGTCCATGGAAGACTGCGAGCTAGAGATTGCAATGCAATACACTGACGGTTACTCAGAAAACGTTTTAACTTTCGCAAATAACATACACACAACAGAAGGCGGCTACCATTTGACTGGTTTTAGAAACGCTTTAACAAGAGCGCTTAATGATTATGGTAGAAAAGCCAACATTATCAAGGAAAAAGAAGATAATCTTTCTGGCGATGACGCAAGAGAGGGTCTGACTGCAATTGTCTCGGTTAAGCTTAAGGAGCCACAATTTGAGGGACAAACTAAGTCAAAGCTTGGTAATAGCGAGGTTCAAGGTATTGTAAATACTACATGTTATCAAGAACTTATTGACTATTTCGAGCTTCATCCGCAAGAAGGAAAGAAGATTATAGAAAAGGCAATATCTGCGCAAAGGGCGAGAGAAGCGGCTAGAAAGGCGCGTGACCTATCCAGAGGCAAAAGAAGTGTCTTGGATAACACGACTCTTCCGGGCAAATTGGCGGATTGCCAATCAAACGACAACACTGAGACTGAGATCTTCATAGTCGAAGGGGACTCAGCCGGCGGATCAGCTAAGCAAGGCAGAGACAGAAAATTCCAAGCAATTCTTCCTTTAAGAGGTAAAATTCTTAACGTAGAAAAGGCAAGACTAGATAGGATACTTGCTTATGAAGAGATAAAGGCGATGATAACTGCCTTTGGTACAGGTATTGACACAGAATTTAACATAGAAAAGCTTAGATATGGCAAGATCATCATCATGACCGATGCCGACGTCGACGGCGCTCACATCAGAACACTTTTACTAACATTCTTCTTTAGACACATGAGAGAGCTTGTTGATGATGGACACATCTACATCGCTCAGCCACCACTATATATGGTTAGCAAGAACAGAAAAGAGTACTACGTATATGACGATGACGAGCTTGAAGCGCTATTAAAAGAGATTGGCAGAGACAACTACACTATTCAGCGTTACAAAGGTCTTGGTGAGATGAACCCTGAACAGCTTTGGGAGACTACCATGGACCCAGAACACAGAATTTTATTAAGAGTTAATGTTGATGACGCTGTTAACGCCGACGAGATATTCTCCATGCTAATGGGTGACAAGGTCGAACCGAGAAGAGAATTTATTGAAAAGAACGCAAAATACGCGTCTAACTTAGATATATAATGAGGTAATAAGATGACAGATGAAGTAATTTTAAAAGATAAACAATTTAAGGACGTCAATGTCGAGCACGAGATGAAGAATAGCTACTTGAGCTACGCGATGAGCGTTATAGTTTCAAGAGCGCTTCCAGACGTAAGAGACGGTCTAAAACCAGTTCACAGAAGGATACTTTACTCGATGAACGAACTTGGCATCACACCGCAAGGCCAGTACAGAAAATCCGCCAGAGTAGTCGGCGACGTACTTGGTAAGTACCACCCACACGGTGATACAGCCGTTTACGACGCTATGGTTAGACTTGCGCAAGACTTCAACACAAGATATTTACTAGTTGATGGCCACGGTAACTTCGGCTCAGTCGATGGCGATGGCGCTGCTGCGATGCGTTACACTGAAGTAAAGATGACAAAGATTGCCATGGAGATGCTTCGTGACATAAACAAAGACACAGTCGATTACATGCTAAACTTCGACGAGACAACAAAGGAACCAGTTGTGCTTCCATCTCGTTTCCCGAACCTTCTTGTCAATGGTTCATCAGGTATAGCCGTTGGTATGGCGACAAACATGGCGCCACATAACTTAAAAGAAGTTATAGACGCTTGCATTGCCTACATCGATGACAAGGACATAGATGTCGAAGGACTTATGAAGTACATCAAGGGACCGGACTTTCCTACAGGCGCCTTGATTATGGGTAAAGACGGCATAAAAGAAGCCTACAGCACAGGCAGGGGCCGTATTTTACAAAGAGCACTTTGTGAGATAGAAGAGAAAAAGGGCAGAGAAAAGATCATAGTTAGAGAGCTGCCTTATCAAGTAAATAAAGCAAAACTTATACAAAAGATAGCCGAACTTGTTAGAGATAAGAAAATCGAAGGTATATCAGACATCAGAGACGAGTCCGATAGAGATGGCTTAAGAGTAGTTATAGACATAAAGCGTGATCAAAGCGCAAACATTGTACTAAACAATTTATATAAGCTAACACAAATGCAAAATACTTTCGGTATAATCAATCTAGCACTTGTTAATGGCGAGCCAAAGGTACTTACACTAAAAGAACTTATCGAGTACTACATCATGCACCAATACGAGATTATCACTCGCAGAACACGCTACGACCTTGCAAAAGCTGAGGCTAGAGCGCACATCGTAGAGGGTCTACGTATTGCACTTGACCATATCGATGAAATAATCAAGGTAATCAGAGGTTCAAAAGATGACAAGACAGCTGTTAATGAGCTGATGACTAGATTTAAGCTATCTGAAATACAAGCCAATGCCATCTTGGAGATGAGACTTAAGAGATTAACAGGACTTGAAAGAGACAAGCTTGAAGAAGAATACCTTGAACTAATTAAATTAATTAATCAATATAAGGAAATACTTGGCTCAGAAAGACTTATCTACGGAATTATCAAAGATGAGCTTATAGAGATAAGAGACAAGTACCAAGATTTAAGAAGAACAAGAATCATGCCAGACCCAGGCGAGATCGATACCATAGACATGATAGAGGATGAAGACGTTGTAATCACTCTAACACACTTTGGTTACATCAAACGTATGCCAGAGGGCGCATACAAGATGCAAAAGAGAGGCGGCAGAGGCGTTCAAGGCATGCAAAGACGTGAAGAGGACTTCGTTGAAGACATCTATGTAGTATCAACTCATGACGATTTACTTTTCTTCACAGACAAGGGCAGAATTTATTCACTAAAAGCCTACGAGATACCAGAAAGTTCGCGTCAAGCAAGAGGACTTGCCATAGTAAATCTTGTTCAGCTTGAAAAAGATGAGAAGATCTCAGCCATCATCCCACTAAAGAAAGATGAAGAAGGCGGCTACTTATCAATGCTTACAGAAAAAGGTATATACAAGAGAACTAGCCTTGACGAGTTCAAAAACATCAGTAAGAGAGGACTTAAGGCGATAAATCTTAAGGACGATGACAAGGTTATAGGCGTTAGAAGAACTTCAGGCGATGAGAAGATTGCCTGCGTTACAAAACAAGGTAAGATACTTATCTTCGACGAAAAAACTACTAGAGCCATGTCAAGAACAGCGATGGGCGTTATTGCGATGAAGCTAAATAAAGACGACAGCATAGTCTCAATCGAAGTCGCTAGACGAGACACATCCCTACTTATGATCACTGAACACGGCTATGGAAAGAAGACAGCCTTTGAGGAATTTAAGGTACAAGCTAGAAATGGTAAGGGCATGATCTGCTACAAAGTCACTCAAAAGACAGGACCTATAGTCGTTGCAAAATCTGTGGAAGAAGAAGACGAGATCATGATTATCTCACTTAAAGGCGTTATTATCAGGATAGACAGTGACAGTATAAGTGAATTAGGAAGAAACACACAAGGAGTTATACTTATGAAGCAAGCGGACGATAAAGTTGCCAGCGCATCAAAGTTTGTCTCCTCAGTTGAAGAATAGAATATTAGAAGGATAGGAGGTTTATATGTTTGATTTAAACTTAATCGATGAAGAGGGTCACTACCTAATCGAGCTAATAGGCGACCTAGACATATATAACAACAAAAAATTCAAAGAAAAATTAGCCGACATCTACGAAGACCTTGATAAGGACATAGTTGTCGACTGCTCAAAGCTTGAATATATCGACTCAACAGGCCTTGGTAGCTTTATAAGTCTATTAAAATTAACAAGAGACGAAGAGAAAGAAATTACAGTGAAAAATCTAAAGAAAAACATCAAGAAAGTATTCAAAATTACAGATTTAGATAAATTATTTAACATAGGAGACGAAGAATGATATTTACACTCGATATAGAAAACCAGGAAAATTATCTTTCTATGTTTAGGCTCCTTGTCAGCAAGGTCATGGCAGAGGAAAATTACAAATTTGACGAGATAGAAGACACAAAAGTAGCCGTTGGCGAGATGGCTCTTATTGCTCACGCCATCAACAAAGACAGGCTAAAGATGGATATCAAACTCAAAGAAAAGTCGATGATCATCACCATCTATCTAGATAAGTATCCAGAGGACGAGGCCTTCGAGATGAACTTTGACATCATAGGTGCCTTGTCAGAAGCCATGCTTAAACAGGACGATAGAATTGAGATCATAAGGACAAGACCATGACAAAGGCGAAGAAGAAAGACGACATTCAAGAGCTTTTTGAAGAGTACGCAAAGACGCACGATCAGGCGCTGAGAGATAAACTCATCGAAAAAAATCTATATATAGCCGAGATACTCGCAAAGAAATTTATAGGTAAGGGCATAGATTATGACGACATCTTTCAGATAGCCTCGCTTGGACTGATACTCGCAGTCGAAAGATACGAGCCAAGCCGCGGATTTAAGTTCTCTAGCTTCGCTACGCCTACAATCCTAGGCGAGATCAAAAGATATTTCAGAGACAAAGGCTGGACAATCAAGGTGCCACGCCGCGTTCAAGAGAATACGAAAAAAGTTAAAGATGCCTACCATCATTTGAGTGTGGTCAATGGTGAAGTGCCTACAGTTAAGGAAATTGCTGATTATCTAGGCATTGACACGGACGAAGTTTTGCTTGCTATGGATGCAGGCAAAGTTTATACACCGCAGTCGATTGATTACGAGATAGGTACAGATGACAAAAAGACAGCACTTTCAGACATCATAGGCGATGATGACCAAAGCTTTAAAGACTTTGAAGATAGAGAGCAGCTCGATAGTTTGATGAAAAATCTTTCAAATACCGAAAAAGAGATAGTTAGAAAGAGATTCTTCGAGCAAAAAACTCAGCTTGAGATAGCAAACGAGCTGGGCCTATCACAGATGAGCGTTTCGCGTATAGAGAAAAAAGCGCTTAAAGAGATCAAAAAACATGCTAAAAGGGAGGACTTTTATTGATATTCATAGACAACCAATCCCGAGACGGCGCGTATAATCACGCACTCGAAGAGTATTTAATCAAAAATTTAAAAAGAGAGCTGTTCATGATTTGGCAAAATGACAACACAGTTTTGTTAGGCAGAAATCAAAATCCATACAAAGAAGTAAACTGGGATTATATGAACGAGATCGGCGCAAAGCTAGTTAGAAGGCCATCAGGAGGCGGCTGCATCTATACAGATAAAAACATCGTGCAGTACACCATAATCACGAAAAAAGAAGAAGACTCCCTAAGGAAATTCACCGAGCCAGTCGTAAATTATCTAAACGAAAAAGGCGTAAAAGCAGAATTCACCGGCAGAAACGACATCATCGTAGATGGCAGAAAAATTTCCGGCAACGCACAGTACAAAGACAGAGAACTCATGATACACCACGGAAGCATCATTTATCAGGATAGCTCCATTGACATAGGAAAACTACTTACACCAGCAAAGCTAAAACTCGCTAAAAAGTCATTAACAAGCGTAAAGAGCCGCATCACAAGCCTTAAATCCATGATGAATATGGATATAGCCATGTTTATAGAAGAGCTTAAAGAATATATCAAGAACTATTATCATATAGATGAAAATTATGTTTTGAGCGCAGACGAGCTAGAAAAAGTAGAAGAAATTAGAAAAAATAAATATGCGTGCGATGAGTGGACATACGGCCGCTACGGAAAATTCGATAAAGTGCACTCATTTATGAACGACGCTTGCGTGATGGATATCTATTTGAAAGAAGAAAATAATGTAATAGAAGACATCCGCATAGACGGCGACTATTTCGGCGAAAAAGCCAAAGAAGAGCTAGAAGGCTTGTTTAAGGGCGTAAAATTAGAAAAAGATGATTTAATCGGGGCACTCTCGGGTATTGATATGAGTGAATACATCGAGGGCATCACAAAAGATGAACTTGCAGAAAATATTTTAAAAACGAAATCAGGTGATTAAATGCAAGAGAGAAATTATATAAGAAAGCCAGATTGGCTAAGAATAAAGGTTACAGGCGACAAGAACAACGACGAGATCGAGCACATGCTAAAGGATCTAAAGCTAAACACCGTTTGTAAAGAGGCAAATTGCCCGAACAAGATGGAGTGCTACAAATCGAGAACGGCGACATTCATGATACTTGGGGAGAATTGTACACGTAATTGCAGATATTGCAACGTTACTACGAAGAGGCCAGAAGAAGTCGATCCGCATGAACCAGAAAATTTGGCGAAAGCAGTGAAGATACTTGGATTAAGGCACGCAGTTATTACCTCAGTTACAAGAGATGACCTTCCCGATGAAGGCGCATCGCAGTTTAGAGACGTAATCAGATGGGTTAGAAAATTAAATCCCGAAACAACAGTCGAAGTTTTGATACCAGATATGCACGCGAAAAAAGACTTACTAGACATAGTTATGGACGAAAAGCCAGATATACTAAACCACAACATCGAGACCATAGAAAGACTATTCCCAGAAGTGCGTAAAGAAGGAAATTTCAAAGAATCCATCGAAGTTATTAAATACGCCAAAGAAAAAGGACTTAAGACAAAGAGCGGGTTCATGGTAGGACTAGGCGAGACAAAAGAAGAAGTTTTGGATTTAATCAAAGAGCTTTACGAAGCAGGCTGCGACTATATTACAATCGGACAATATTTGAGACCAAGTTTGAAACATTATGAAGTCAAGAGATATGTCCACCCAGATGAATTCTTCGAGTATGAAGATTACGCAAAGAGCATAGGAATTAAGAAGATAGCTGCGGGACCGTTTGTGAGGAGTTCATATAAAGCAGCCGACATGGTCGAATAATTTCTGTTCTTTCTTGTTCAATTTGCACCTAAGGCTCATTCACTTTTTCGCAATGCTCACGTACTACGTGTACGCTCCGCTTGCTAAAAAGTTCCATTTCGCCTTATGCACTAAATTGCTCCAAGAAATAACTAGAAATTACAGATAAAAAATTGACAAAATTTCTATTTTCGAAATCATCACGATGCAATGCACAAAGGTTCTCGGTCATTTAGACCGGGGTTCTTCTTTATCTAAGAAAGAAGTAATATGTATTTTGCAAAAGAAAAGAAAAAATATAGCAAAAAAAGAAAATTTATTCACATAAATTTTCTTGCGCTTCAAAATGCTTGCGCATTTTAAATATAAAAAATAATGGATATAGATTAATCTCTATATCCATTTTTGTATATTTAGTAAAATTACTATTATAAGCAAAATTTCTTAATTAACGAAAAGCGCAAATCCATTTACCACGAATAAATTTCGCAAAATAAGAAACCCACTAAAAACTTGTACCCTCCTTACTGGTTTGTCCAGTAAAGAGGGTACTATTTTATCTAAAGTTTTGCGCGATATTCAAAAATACGGTTATAGAAATCGAGTTGATTATGTCGATTGCGAAGGCTCCAACCATTGGCAAGACAAAGTATGCCTTTGGTGACGGACCAAATCTTTCAGTGATCGAGTCCATGTTGGCGATGCCGTTGTATGTTGCACCCATACCGAAGCCGCAAAGACCGCCCGACAAAACCGCCGCGTCGTAGTTTCTACCCATAACCCAGTAGTTGATAAAGTATGCATAAAGAGCCATAAGCACAGTTTGAGCGAGCAAAATCACCATCATAGAGCCGGCTACTTCCTTCAAATCGAGAAGATTGATGTCGATAAGCGCCATTACTAAGAAAATGTTCAAGCCGACATCGCCGCAGATAGAGTTAGCCCTCTCATCAATAGCGAATTTAGAGCCTTTTTTGCCTATGGTATTAACAAAGATACCAGCAAGAATCATCGCAGTTACATAACTAGGCAGACTCAATGGATTGCCAAGTATGCTAACATTGTTTTTAATCAAAACTTGCAAAATCGATCCAAGACCAACAGAGACAAAGATCAGACCTAAAACCTTTATAAAATCAAATGCATTTAAAGGAACAAGCTCTTTATAACTAGCACCTGCATTAACTTTTTCAAGACTTTCTAAAACATTATTCTCAGAACTGTCATTGTATGTAGGCTTAGCTAAATGATTCTTTCTAATCAGCATAGAGCCTATAGGTCCACCTATAACCGAGCCCATAATTACACCGAAAGTTGCCGCCGCCATACAGAAAGTTGACGCATTAAATAGGCCGTGCTCCTCAAAAGTGCTTCCCCAAGCGCCAGCAGAGCCGTGACCACCAACCATAGTAACCGAACCGCAAATAAGGCCAAGCAGCGAATCTACCCCTATAACTTTGCACATGAAAATGCCAAGGACATCTTGAAAAATAACTAAAAACGTTGCTACAAGTAAGAAATAAACAAAACCCTTGCCGCCCTTCTTAAGCGTGTCGAGATCGGCTCCAACGCCGATAGATGTGAAGAAGACCATCATGAAAGGATCCTTAAGAGTGTTGTCAAAAACAAAAGTACATAGCCCCGTAAGAGCTAAGACAAACCTGATGATAGCGAATAAAAAACCGCCAATAACAGGTGCAGGGACACAAAAAGTCTGGAAAAATTTAACCTTCGTTCTGATAAATTTCCCCACCAAAAAAACCAAGATAGCAAAGCCAACCGTTTGCATTACATTAAATGAAAGAATCATTTAATAAACCTCCTTATTAAAGATTGCCTCTCCTATCTACAAGAATAATTATAACATAAAAATTGTAAAATGCAAGAGTAATTATAAATAAAAGTATTACAAATATGTAATTTTTGTATATTGAGTGAAGGTGACAGAGTATAAAAAAGACTACACAGATAAAATGTGTAGTCATTATTTATCTCATCAAAAAATTTACTCCGTATTAATTTTTTAACAAAGATACTCACTAACAAACATACCCCGCACCAATTTCGCGAAATAGCTTGATGATTGGGACGAAGTGGACTTTCGCGCAAAATTTCTATTCTTTCTCGTTCAAACTGCGTCTGAAGCTCGTTCGTTTTGTTGACAATGCTCGAGTACATTTGTACACTGCGCTTGTCAAAAAACTCCACTTCGCCTCATCCATCACTTTGCTCCGAGAAATAATTAGAAATTTTAAATAAACATATTTAGTTTAATTAAAAAGTTTATCGAGAAGCGAACGAGTTCCAGGCGCAAGGTAGGCGCGAAATTTTTCTTCCTTTATATATAATACTTATACATACTACACAT
>QWCV01001012.1_pt1 | contig 29641 bp, 24 predicted proteins | sample 1972621 | NCBI WGS metagenome assembly QWCV01 (sample SAMN09866699, study PRJNA288562) | Human gut metagenome isolate pre2_stool, whole genome shotgun sequencing... | isolation source: gut | host: Homo sapiens | place: USA: California | reverse complement strand
ATTGCGATTTTTACTGTCTTTTCGTTTTACATTAGACATAGTGTAAAGCTCCTTTCCGTCATGGAATGAGCCGTGATACGCTATACTTTATTATACCATTCTTCTTAATTCATTTTCATCCTCATCATCTCAAATCATACTTTAGTGTAGCACATTGCCGAAATCCCCGCAAGAAGGCCAGCTGTACAGAGTTGTATAAAATAATCTGCGAACGATTCCGTTTATATTTAATACATTACTCCACCCATCCGTTTCAAAAGAGATCACCCTCCAGCAGCGAAATCCATGGACGAATCAGAAGATCCGGCATCTGGAGATTTGACGGAAGGAGATACCTGACCATCCAAATGAGGTCGGATATCTCCTTTTTATACAATCTTCTTATTGACGTTCTTCTTATTTATATGCTACAATCTGTGTCTGTAAACAACGATTCTGTTCTTTCATGTTTACAACAATTTTAATTTCCAAAACATAGTGTGGACTTTTCTGGTCCGACCATTTTTCGCCACACAATTACCCATTGCGGTAGTTGTGCGGCGTTTTTTTATGCCTGCTCCGCCGATACAGATTTTCAGAAATACCGGCACTTGCAGATATTTTTATTTGAAAGGAGTTTTCTATGAACGATACATTTATGAAAGAAAAACCGGTATTTCCGCTGATCATGTCCATGGCCCTGCCAATGGTCATTTCGATGCTCGTAAATTCTCTGTACAATATCGTGGACAGTTTCTTTGTCGCACAGATCAGTGAAAATGCCATGACCGCGCTGTCGCTTGTTTTTCCTGTCCAAAACTTCGCCAATGCGATTGCGATTGGTTTTGGAATTGGTATCAGTTCACAGATTGCCATCTGTCTTGGTGCCGGAAACAGAGAGACTGCCAGCAAAGCAGCCACACACGGGCTTGCATTGTCCGGTCTGCATGGTGTAATTCTGACAATCGGTTGTATCCTTGTGATGCCTGGATTTCTGGCACTTTTTACTGGTGATGCAGATGTCATTGACCTTGGAATCCGTTATTCTACAATTGTTTTTCTGTTTGCAACGATAAATACGCTTAACCTTGCTTACGAAAAGATCTTCCAGGGCGTTGGCAAGATGAAGGTTACGATGATCGGTCTGATGATTGGCTGTGTTTCCAATATCATTCTTGATCCGCTGCTGATCTTTGGCCTTGGTCCGTTCCCGGCACTGGGTATTGAAGGCGCTGCACTGGCAACCGGACTTGGTCAGGTATTCAATCTTGTTTTCTATCTGATCATTTACAAAATGCAGCCAATCCAGGTAAAACTCAGCCGCAGACATCTCCATCCGGACATGGCTCTGGCAGCAAGATTATACTCTGTCGGTATCCCGGGAGCACTGAATCTTGCACTTCCTTCTGTCCTGGTTTCTGCACTGAATGGACTTCTGGCAGCCTATTCCCAGAGTTATGTGGTGATTCTGGGAATTTACTACAAACTGCAGACTTTCCTGTATCTTCCGGCAAGCGGGATTGTACAGGGCATGCGCCCGGTCATCGGATACAACTATGGTGCCGGTGAACATAAACGTGTAAGAAAAATCTTCTTCGTCACACTTGGCATGAGTGGTGTGATCATGTTGATCGGAACAATCATCTGCCTGACAATTCCGGGACAGCTGATCGGCATGTTTACCACAAATCCTCAGACAATTGCCGCAGGCAAAACAGCACTCCGAATCATCTGTGCAGGTTTCCTGATCTCTTCTGTATCCGTCACAGCATGTGGTGCACTGGAGGGACTTGGCAGAGGAACTGCCTCATTGATCGTCTCTCTCTGCAGGTACCTGGTCATTATCCTTCCGGCAGCATTTGTCCTGAGTCATTTCTTCGGAGCCGTTGGTGTATGGAACGCTTTCTGGATTGCGGAAGCGCTGACCGCCGGGGTATCCTTGCTTATCAGCAAGAGGGTTATCGGGGTATAATTCCCTGATATCCCTCTTTTTTTATATTTTCCCTTGACATATACCCTCATGGGGTATATATTACAAGTATAGTGAATATACCCCTGTAGGGTATGCAATTCAGGAATGCCATCGGCATTCTTGCTGCGAGGTGGAGTCATCTCACATCTGATATAATAAATCTCGAACGAAAGGAAGTTTGCTTATGGATCATAATAACTTTAATGCCAGTTCCTCTACAAAGACAGAAGAAATTATAAAGGAACAAGCAGCTACTCAGGAAAAATCTTGTTGTAGCAATGATAATGCCACCCCATCCGCTCCTGCCTGCTGCTGTACCAGGCACACCGACCGTTCAGAAGCTGACCGCAAGAAACTCATTAATCGTCTGAAACGTATCGAAGGGCAGATCCGGGGAATCATAGGAATGTTGGAAAACGATGCTTACTGCAACGATATCCTCATTCAGTCAGCCGCCGTTAATGCCGCCGTCAATTCTTTTAACAAAGAACTTCTCGCGAATCATATCCGTACCTGTGTGGCTCGTGATATCCGCGAAGGTAAAGATGAAACCATCGACGAGCTGGTTGCAACTCTGCAGAAGCTAATGAAATAAGGAGGTAATACAATGGAACAATACAACGTCACCGGAATGAGCTGCGCTGCCTGCAGTTCCCGTGTGGAGAAGGCCGTATCCAGAGTGCCGGGAGTTACATCCTGCTCGGTCAGCCTTCTGACAAATTCTATGGGAGTTGAAGGAACTGCATCCTCTCATGACATCATCACTGCCGTAGAGCAGGCAGGTTATGGTGCATCACTCAAGGGTGCAAATAAGGAACAGGTTTCCATGTCTGAAGCCGAGGAAGCCCTGGAGGATCACGAGACACCGGTTCTCAAACGCCGCCTGATCGCTTCCATCGGGTTTTTACTCGTTCTGATGTATTTCTCCATGGGACATATGATGTGGGGCTGGCCACTCCCGGCATTTTTTAACGATAACCACGTTGCTATGGGACTTGTCCAGCTTCTGCTTGCCGGAATCGTCATGGTCATCAACCAGAAATTCTTCATCAGCGGATTTAAGAGTCTGTGGCACCGTGCCCCCAATATGGACACACTGGTTGCACTCGGCTCCATGGCCTCATTTGTATGGAGTGTCTACGCACTTTTTGCCATGACAAGAGCACAGGTAGACGGTGATTCTGCTGCCGTTATGAACTACATGATGGAATTTTATTTCGAGTCCGCCGCAATGATCCTGACGCTGATCACTGTTGGAAAAATGCTCGAAGCCCGTTCCAAGGGAAAAACGACCGATGCTCTCAAGAGCCTCATGAAGCTTGCCCCAAAGACCGCCGTTGTTCTTCGCAATGACCAGGAAACTACCGTTCCGATCGAACAGGTCCACAAGGGAGATGTCTTTGTGGTCCGCCCTGGCGAAAATATCCCGGTTGATGGCGTGATCGTCGAGGGAACCAGTGCCGTCAATGAATCTGCTCTTACCGGTGAAAGTATCCCTGTTGACAAAGCAGCCGGAGATCTTGTTTCTGCCGCGACCGTCAACCAGTCCGGATTTATCAAATGCGAAGCAACCCGTGTCGGCGAAGATACCACACTCTCTCAGATCATCAAAATGGTGAGTGATGCCGCCGCTACCAAAGCTCCGATCGCCAAAATCGCTGACCGCGTTTCCGGTGTTTTTGTTCCGGCAGTTATTACGATTGCAATCGTTACTACGATCATCTGGCTTCTGACCGGACACGAATTTGGCTATGCTCTTGCCCGCGGTATCTCCGTTCTCGTTATCAGTTGCCCATGTGCCCTCGGACTTGCTACTCCGGTAGCGATCATGGTCGGCAATGGAATGGGAGCCAGGAATGGTATCCTGTTCAAAACTGCCGTTTCTCTCGAAGCGGCCGGCAAGGTTCAGATCGTTGCCCTGGACAAAACCGGTACGATTACCAGCGGCCAACCGGAAGTTACTGATCTGCTCTCTGCAGACGGAATCTCCGAACAGGAGCTTCTCACCATGGCATTTGCCCTGGAGAAAAAAAGTGAACATCCGCTTGCGAAAGCGATTCTCAAATATGCTGAAGGACAACATCTTACAGCGCCGGAGGTTTCTGATTTCCATGCCCTTCCCGGCAACGGGCTCTCTGCAGTACTCGATCAGGAAACTCTGATCGGTGGAAGCATGAAATTCATCAGCAGCCAGGTAAACGTTCCTGCCACCCTTTCCCAGAAGGCAGAAAAACTTGCAGAAGAAGGAAAAACACCCCTGCTTTTTGCCCGGAATGGTAAACTGGTCGGCATTATCGCTGTTGCCGATGTTATCAAAGAAGACAGCCCACAGGCGGTCAAAGAACTCCAGAATATGGGAATCCGTGTTGTCATGCTGACCGGTGATAATGAACGCACCGCAAGAGCGATCGGTGCACAGGCCGGTGTTGATGATGTCATCGCAGGTGTTCTCCCGGATGGCAAGGAAAGTGTGATCCGTTCACTCAGGGAACAGGGCAAAGTAGCCATGGTCGGTGACGGAATCAACGATGCCCCTGCACTTACCCGCGCAGATATCGGAATTGCGATCGGTGCCGGAACTGATATCGCGATCGATGCCGCTGATATCGTTCTGATGAAGAGTCGTTTAAGCGATGTTCCTGCTGCAGTACGTCTCAGCCGTGCAACCCTGAAAAATATCCACGAAAATCTTTTCTGGGCATTTTTCTACAATGTGATCGGCATTCCACTGGCTGCCGGTGTATGGATCCCGATTTTCGGATGGACATTGAATCCGATGTTCGGTGCCGCCGCAATGAGTCTTTCCAGCTTCTGCGTTGTCACCAATGCCCTTCGTCTGAACCTGTTTAAGATCCACGACACAAAAAAGGACAAAAAAATTAAACAAGCTACTTCCATTGAAGTAAAAAATGATTATAATAAAAAAGAAAAGGAGCAAAAAACTATGGTAAAAGTTACAGTTAATGTTGAGGGAATGATGTGCGGACATTGCGAAGCACATGTAAACGAAGCTATTAAGAAAGCATTCGGCGTTGAAAACGTTGTATCTTCTCACGAAAATAACACAACCGTTTTCACAGCCCCGGAAAAGGTTGATGAGGACAAGATCCGTCAGACGATCAAAGATGCCGGATACGAAGTAACCGGAATTACACAGGAATAAAAGGAAGCTATGAACAACACACAGGATAAAAAAAAACCAGAAGAAATCCATAACCTGCACTATTATATCGATCACATTCGATATGATATAACCAATCTTATTAAATGGCTGGTTCTGGCAGTACTGACCGGACTGAGCGTAGGCTTCATCAGCAGCCTTTTTGCCAGAGTACTGAAATTCGTAACCAACTATCGTACAGAGCATTTCTGGATATTCTTCTTGCTTCCTGTTTCCGGTCTGATCATTGTTTTTCTGTATCAGAAATTCGGTCAGGAAGATGGCGGAACCAATCAGGTTTTATCAACGATCCGTTCTCAGGATGATGTGCCTTTTCGTTCTGCTCCGCTGATTTTCGTTTCTACGATCCTGACTCACTTTGCCGGTGGATCTGCCGGTCGTGAAGGTGCTGCAATTCAGCTCGGCGGAAGCATCGGCAATCAGCTTGGAAGCTGGTTTCACCTCGATGAAGAAGACCGTCATGTCATGGTCATGTGCGGTATGAGTGCTGCTTTCTCCGCAGTTTTCGGAACACCGATGGCGGCGGCAGTCTTTTCTATGGAGGTCGTGAGCGTTGGCATTATGTATTATGCCGCACTGGTTCCATGTGTGATTGCATCCATTATTGCCTCAAAGTTTGCGGCGGGCTTTGGCATCAATCCGGAATCTTTTCATGTAGTCAACATCCCGGAACTTACCATCGAAACAGGACTCAAGATGGTTCTTGTTGCCGTTGCCTGTGCTGCCATCAGTATTATTTTCTGTATAGCACTTCAGGGTGTCAGCAAACTTTATGCGAAATTTTTAAAAAATCCATATATCCGTATCGTCGCAGCCAGTGCCATCATTATTGTGATCACACTCTTTTTGCGCACCTCTGATTATATGGGTGCCGGAAATAACCTGATCGAGCTTGCTGTCGAGAATGGGCAGGCTCGCCCGCTGGACTTTTTCTGGAAGCTCGTACTCACTGCCCTGACCATGCGCGCCGGTTTCCGTGGCGGTGAGATTGTTCCTTCCTTCTGCATCGGAGCAACATTCGGATGTATCATGGGACACCTGATCGGTCTTTCCCCATCCATCTGTGCAGCCGCCGGAATGGCAGCCCTTTTCTGTGGCGTTACCAACTGCCCGATCACTTCCATCCTGATCGCATTTGAGCTGTTTGGCTTCCGCGGTGCATCCTATTATCTGATTGCCGTTTCGATCAGTTATGCCGTATCCGGATACTATGGTCTGTACAAAGATCAGACGATCGTATACTCTAAATATAAAGCTAAGTACATCAATCGTCATACTCGTTTCTAAATTTATAAAATTTAATTTTACATATTCCGATGTCTGCTACTCTTTAATTCAAGTCGAACGTCCGTGAGACTTGGCGCGTGATTCTGGTTAGCGAAGCTGACATATTCCTATCAGAATCACTGCGCATCCTCGCGGAGCGTTTATCTCAGTCGGAGATTGGACTCCCACTGAGACAAATTTGCTATTACTCACCACCTGAAGATGTGGGAGTCTTCTCGACTGAGATAAATAGTTTCAGGCATCGGAATTTTTCTTTTATTTTACTTTCGATTCCCATGTGTTTTTCTCACAATAATGTAAAAAATGTTAGAAATTTAACGTGTATTTTATCAAAAACTTTACTTGTGCATTGAAAATAATATGTTAGAATAAAGGTGTATTTTTTAGGAAAAGTAGGAGGAATTTGAATGCGCAAAACAAAAATTATCTGTACCCTTGGTCCGTCTACTGATAAGGACGGTGTTCTGGAAGAACTCATTAAAGAAGGAATGAACGTAGCACGTTTTAACTTCTCCCATGGTTTACATGATGAACAAAAAGGCCGTATTGATAAATTAAAAGAAATTCGTACAAGACTCAATAAACCGGTAGCTGCGCTTCTCGACACAAAAGGGCCTGAAATTCGTATCCGCGAATTTGAAAATGGAAAGGTCACACTGAAGGAAGGTCAGGAATTTACCTTAACTACAGAAGAAATCGTAGGAAACGAAAAAATCGTTTCTGTTACCTATAAAGATTTATATAAAGATGTCAAACCAGGCAACAGCATTCTGATCGATGATGGTCTGATCGGACTTGAAGTCAAGAAGATCAAAGGTCAAGACATCGTCTGTAAAGTCGTAAACGGTGGTGTTCTCGGCAATAAGAAGGGCGTCAACCTCCCTGGTGTAGAAGTAAACATGCCGTTTATCAGCCCAAAAGATCACGATGATATCCTGTTTGGTATTAAAGAAGGCTATGATTTTATTGCAGCTTCCTTTACCAGAACTGCTGCCGATGTCAAAGAAATCCGTGATATCCTTGAGAAAAACGGCGGACATGACATCAAGATCATCGCAAAGATCGAGAACCAGCAGGGTGTTGACAACATCGACAGCATCATTGAAGCTGCAGATGGTATCATGATCGCCCGTGGTGATATGGGTGTTGAGATTCCACTTGAAGATGTACCGGTTATCCAGAAGGATATCATTGCAAAGGTATACAGTGCCGGCAAACAGGTTATCACAGCTACTCAGATGTTGGATTCCATGATCAAGAATCCACGTCCAACCCGTGCAGAGACTACTGACGTTGCCAACGCAATCTATCAGGGTACCAGTGCGATCATGCTGTCTGGTGAAACCGCTGCAGGTAAATACCCTGTAGAAGCGCTCAAAACCATGGTCAAGATTGCCGTACGTACTGAAGCTGATGTCGAATATAACAAACAGTTCAGTGTCCGTACAAAAGAGCCTGCTACGAACGTAACTACTGCAATTTCTCATGCTACCTGCATGACTGCGATCGACCTGAACGCAAAAGCGATCATCGCAGTTACCCGTTCCGGAAATACTGCACGCATGGTTTCCAAATATCGTCCGGGATGCCAGATCATTGCATGTACTCCGGATGAACGCACCTGGCGTCAGATGAACCTGATCTGGGGTGTAACACCACTCCTGACCAAAGAGGAATACAGCATGGAGATTCTTCTTCTTCACGCTACAGAAGCAGCTGAAGAAAAAGGTTATGTCAAAGAAGGAGATATCGTTGTTCTTACAGTTGGTGTTCCTCTTGGACATCCTGGCAACACAAATCTGCTCAAAGCAACCGTTGTTGGTAAGTATTAATCTGCTTATTGCATCAGAATTAACCATTCTGTAAAATCGTATGCAAAAAAACAAGGTCATTATCTCCTGTTTTGGACGATAATGACCTGTTTTTTTACTCACATAAAAAATCCAGACATATCTGTTGTAAAAACACTTTTATTTCTTATAAACTGTGATTACGATCGGTTCCTGATTTTCCTCCCCATATGGCTGAATCCAGTATAATTCTTCATCCGGATCTTTCTGTTTCTCCGCTTCAGCACCTTTGGATTCAGAATCTCCTGCTTTGGTATTTTTAGTTTCCAAATTTCTTGCAGCATCTTCGTCTTTTTCAGATGCAGATGTCGTTGCAACCTCGTCTTTCACATACTCAAGTTCCAGATATGGAGCACTTCCATTTACATCATTCAGAATGATCTGGTTCTTTCTGCCCAGAGTTTTCTTATCTGAATATTTCCCATCTTTATCCACCGAAATATTCTGAACCGCCTTATTGATCACACAGGTTCCATCGGTGGAAGTCGTCAAAATCACATCTTTCTCTGTGTCAGAAACCTTGATGATATTCAATGGTTTCTCATTTTCCGTAAGTGTTATAATAATTTTATTATTTCCATTGCGGAGACGGATTCCCAGCTCAGTGGCAGATTCTTTGGCACTCAGCGTGATCCAATGATCTTTCGGATTTTTCTTATCACTAATAGAAATCGAATAAAGTTTCTTATTCTCACTTGTCAGAGAAAATCCGTTTTTAACCTCATCAATAGCTGTAGAAACTGCCAGATCCGTGATGTTTCCATCGGCATCTTTCTTGATTTCTGTCGTTCCCGCTGGAACTGTCATACCGGTAACTTCCTCTGTTTCTGTCGGATCATCCGAATCTTTCTTTGCAACACGAATCGTACCAACTGCAGTTTCCGGATCATACTCCGTTACAATGTCTGTAGAAGTTGAAGACGCATAAGAAGCATATTCTTCATCAATATCTTCCTCTGACAGGTCTTCCTCTGGCAGGTCTTCCTCTGGCAGGTCTTTCTCTGCACCTTCATTTTTACTATCGGCAGAAGTATCTGAATCAGTGGGTTCTGTTTTTCCGGAAGTACTGTCTTTATCTACGGAAGCATTTTCTGTATTAGAATTCTTATTTTCTTCTGAAGCATCTGTTTTGCCATCTTCTGATTTGCCGTCAGCATCTGTTCCCGGCTTCTCATCCGTCTTTGTATCTGCATCATCTGTTTTACCATCAACAGCATTCGTATTTTTGACCGGAATCTCCGCCAGTTCTGTATAATCGCATCCCTGTCTCTGACATTTATATGTGATCACACCTGGTTTATCTGCTGTCGCCTCCTGAATAGAAACTTCTTTCAGTTCATGACCAAGTGCAGCTGTCTCATCTCTCTTTTCTTCGTAGGTGCAGCCATCCACTTTACATTTGTAGATCGTATAACCTCTTTCTGTGCAGGTTGGCAGAACAACTTTGCTTTCTATAAGCTCATGTTCGCCTTCATTGCATGGAGCAGGTTCATTCTCTGCTGCTCTCGTGTCTTCCTTTTCATTATCATCCGTTTCAGCTGTTTTCGCAGAAGAATTCTCCTCAGCATATACTGCGGAACTTCCTGCCAGTGTCATCGCCATGACCACAGCCAGTATCGCTGCACTTTTACTTTTCTTTCTCATACACATTCTCTCCTTTGTACAAAATATGGAGTCAATAAAACAGATTTATCTTATCATTGATTCTATGCTTTTTCAATTATGCTCTTGCCAGATCTTTAATTACTTCCCCCGCTATGATCAGCCCTACTACCGATGGAACAAATGCAGTAGATCCCGGTATATCACGACGTTCTGTACATTTGTGTGCTGCACCCGGAGGACAGATACAATGTGAACGACAACTGATCGACATATCTTCAATCGGACGGGTTGGTTTTTCCTGAGAATACACAACCTTTAACTTTTTAATTCCACGCTTCTTAAGTTCACGGCGCATAACCTTCGCAAGTGGACATACAGAAGTTTTATAAATATCAGCCACCTGAAAAGCAGTCGGATCAAATTTATTTCCGGCGCCCATACTGCTGATGATCGGAACGCCAGCTTCCTTTGCCTCCATAACAAGCTGAATCTTCGCTGTTACCGTATCAACCGCATCCACTACATAATCATATTTGGAAAAATCGAACTCATCTTTCGTTTCCGGCAGATAAAAACATTTGTGAACATTAACCTCTGCCTTCGGGTTGATATCAAGGATTCGCTCCTTCATAACATCTACTTTGTATTTACCAATCGTACTTCTTGTCGCAATGATCTGACGGTTCAGATTGGTCAGACATACCTTATCATCATCGATCAGATCGATTGCACCTACTCCACTTCGCACAAGCGCCTCTACTGTATAACCGCCAACTCCACCGATTCCAAAAACGGCAACTCTGGAGCCGGCAAGTTTCTCCATTGCTTCTTTACCAAATAGCAGTTCTGTTCTGGAAAACTGATTTAACATTTATTTCTTAATCTCCTTCTCTTCCTTAGTTAATGTTTCATTCATGCTTCCTGTACGATATCCCAGAAGATCCAGAGTCACATAATCAAATCCATATTCCTTAAGCTGCTTCGCAATTCTGGTTCTGTTTTCTTCTTCTACAAGTCTTGCTATTTCCTCCGGCAGAACTTCAATTCTGGCGATATTTCCGTGAATGCGTACACGGATCTGATGGAAGCCCATGTCCAGAAGAAGCTGTTCCGCCTGGTCCACCATTCCAAGTTTTTCCTCACTGATTGTTTCTCCATAAACAAAACGGGAAGAAAGACAGGCAAAAGACTGTTTGTCCCATGTAGGAAGTCCCATCTCTTTGGACAGTTCACGGATTTCTTCTTTATACAGTTCAGCCTGACGAAGCGGACTGCTGACACCAAGCTCTTTAACGGCAATCAGTCCCGGACGGTAGTCACCGTTATCATCCATATTGGAGCCCTCGGCTACTGCATTCATGCCGTTTTCTTTTGCAATCTGCCAGATTTTTTCAAACAGTTCATGCTTGCACAGATAGCAGCGATTCTTTGGGTTCTGACGAAAGCCATCAATATCCAGCTCCTCTGATTTACAGATAATATGACGAACACCATTTTCTTTGCAGAATTCCGTCGCTTCTTTCAATTCTCTCTCCGGAAATGAACAGGAACTGGCTGTCACTGCGATCACTTTATCCTTTCCAAGTGCTTCCAGCGCGGCTTTCAGAAGGAAGGTTGAATCTACACCGCTTGAAAACGCAACTGCGACACTTCCCATATCTTTCAGGTTCTGCTGTAATACTTTATATTTATCATGAATACTCACTATAAAATCTCCTTTTTAACATAGAAGAGCAGGTTCTCACCTGCTCAGTCATTGGAATAACTTTCATCATTCATCAAAATTTGCCGCATATATTCCTTCTGGAAGTCTCATGGTAAGAATTCCCAGATTAAATTCATGATCCATAATGGTAATGTGATATTCAAAGATCACATCATCTTCAAACTTGGACAGTAATACATAACTGCCATTTTCTTTTCCTTCAATCTGGTCACAGATATCTTCGTAAACAGCCTGTCCGGATATCTCTCTAGGATATCCTGCTGCCTTGATCTTCTCTTCAATTGCCTGGTATAATTCGTCCACGTGTGCGTCCTCCTTAATATCTTACCCCGAAACCTCGCTCTTCCTCATCAACCGGAAGACTGCGTTTTCGGATGTCATCAATCTCTATATAACGGTCATTGTAAAGTGCCTGAAGAATCTTGTCAATATCTTCTTCCAGTCCCTGCAATTCTGTTGAGACTGATCCGTCATATTCATTTCTCACCCAGCCGGTCACGCTGTATTTCTCAGCCAGATATCTCAGCTTGTAGCGAAACCCAACGCCCTGGACTCTTCCATAAAAACATAGGGATACTCTGATCTTGTGCATGTCGTTACCTCCATACTCATCTTATTCGCCTCTGTTCTTCATCCTGGAAAACTTATCTTCCAGAACCTTCACAAGCCGATATCCAAGATATCCGGCGATGATTCCAATTACCACACCACCAAGGACATCCGTTGGATAATGTACATACAGATATAATCTCGATACCGCGATCAGACAGGCGAGCACCAGTGCCGGTTTCCAGAGCTTCTTTTCCCCGGCAAAATACAGTGCAGCTGCAGAAGCAAACGATGCCGCTGTATGACCAGACGGAAATGAATAATCGCGAAGTTTTGCAACCAGAAGCTGTATGCCTGTATTTACATCATACGGTCTGGTCCGCGCCACGAGATTTTTTAACAATACGTTGCATAATAATAAATCTATGATCAAGGCAGCCGCCATGACTACACCTGTTTTTCTCATCTTCGGTATCAAAAGAAACAGGACCGTCAATATGATCCAGAAAATCCCTGCATTTCCAAGCTTCGTAACAGATGTCATAAATTTGTCCAGCACAGGTGTATGCAGGGTCTGGAACCAGTCCAGAATCTTTAGCTCAATATTCATAGCTTTCATTCCATTCTTTCAGTCAGCGGAGCTTTCTCATTTCTCCATCAATCAGAAATACTTTGTCTCCCTCATTGATATCCAGTTCATATAACCGGGCATCTTTTTCCCGGACCGTCATTTCTTCCCCTGTATAATTACTTTTCAGAAGGACATTATCCTTCACTTCCATCCCGTCCGGACGCCCCTCACATCCGAAATCAGGCTCATCGATACGTAAAACATTGAATGTTTCAAGCATATATGTCTCCCCTTTTATTACCAAATATCAGACTTTCGTGTATACGTTACTCTTTTTCCCCTTCATTCGCATCCTCCATCGTGATGCATTCCTGCATCTGTGCCTCTGTATAATACAGGCGCAATACAGCCTGCGGACAGTTGATATTGACAACCGCCGTTTTATTTTTCTCTTCACCGGCTTTGCGGATCAGTCCAAGAAGTTCATTCAAAACCTCTCTGGTCAGATAACCGCCTCTCCAGTGAAAGGTCAGTGTTTTTCCTTTTTTGGCTGCCTGAAGTGAACGTTTATACACATCTTCTGTCTTTGTGAATGACAGTTTCTTTTCTTTGTAATAAAAGTGATCATGGTCTGTACAGTGCGGTGCTGCTGCGATCAGTGGCTCATGATCTTTGAAAATCTGTTTGTCATCCAGATTAAAGTAATCATAACGAATATCTTCGACTTTGTCACTCTTGCCAAGTGTATTATCAAATGTTGCATCCAGATGATAGTATGTACCGCCGATCCGGACAATGTTCCAGGTATGACGGTATTTGATTCCTTTTTCCGGATTATTCCCGCATATCGCGATCACACACCAGACTCCCAACGCATCGAGAAGGACCTTGACTGCTTTTGCAATGCCTTCGCAGACGCCAACGCCCTGTCCCAGAGGTCCAATGATCTCATGGGAATATGCCTTCTTGAGCTTATCATAATGTACATTCTGACAGATAAAGTCATGTACATATTTCTCCTTTTCCCACTCCGAAAGGCTCTGTGCCGGGCGCACCAGTTTCTCTACTCTGGATTTCATTGCCTTTTGATGCTCTTTTATTTTTCCCTTATCAAACAGATATTCCGGGATAAAAATAATGTTCGGTGAATCTTTATAATAACGATATTTATATCCCGTCGCCCAGAAAATCTCCGGATGATCCAGCCGGAGCTGAAAGAAAACATTGTATAAATCTTCTCCGTCCAGTGCCGGAATCTGGAATTCATCCGCCAGGCTGGTGATTCCCTGAAGGATGCCATGATAAGCAGCCTGTTTCTGTTTATCCATATGGTTGTAGTAATACTGCTCCATTGTACTTCTCCTGGGGTTATTTCATAGAATACTGCATCATTTCATAATGTAAGATACAGCCCTCGTAGATTTCCATCGGAAGAAGTGCCCTCGCGACCAGCTTCAGTTCCTCCTCCGGGCGGTCGATTCTCTGCAGATGTGCATAATCTCCATCAATCTGTTTCACTTCATAATCACATTCTAACATCGGTATTTTCCTTTCTCGTAATCTTGATTTTGTTGTTTCATAATTTATTGTTACTGCATTCTTATCAAAATAGTAATTTCTCTTTATCATAACACAAGAGGAAGAGTTTTTGCACTCTCCCTCCTGTAGTCTTTTTATAAAAATTATTTTACTGTTACTTTGATTTTTACTGTCTTCTTTCCAGATTTGACTGTAATTGTAACTTTTCCTTTCTTCTTAGCTGTTATAACACCTTTGGAATTGACAGTTGCTACCTTGTTATTGGAGCTTTTAAAAGTAATTTTTTCCATTGAAGTAAACGGAAGACGTACTGGTTTTAATGTCATTTTCTGTTTCATTTTCAGAGTAGTATTCTTACCAATACCTGTAATTTTAGTCGTTTTTACATTGCTCTTCTGTACTTTTACTATAATCTTCTTTTCAATTCCACTCTTAAGTTTAACAGTTACTGTCGCTTTTCCCGTTTTCTTCTGCGCTGTTAATTTCCCATTACCAGATACTTTAACAACCTTAGTATTACTTGATTTCCATGATGCAACCGAATCTCCATTTGCCATTTTAGTTATTTTTAGACCAGTTGTTGACTGTTTGACTTTAAGAGTAACACTGGTTGTATTAAGCGCAATGACTGGTTTTACTTTATTATTCAGAGTTCTTTTCTCAGTTTTTTTACATTTACTACATGTTCTTTTCTGAGTTTCACCCTTAAAAACAGTTGCCTTATTTAAAGTTTTCCACTTGCTCCAACTATGCTTGCACTCTGTCGTAGTATGATCATCTTTTCCTGTTTGGTCATCTTTACTTTCTGATAATACAGTCACAGAAACTTCTACTGTAATATTATTTTCTTTATCTGCAACACCTCTTATAACTGTTTTTCCTGCTTTTTTCGCACTAACCACACCATTTGCAGATACCTCAGCTACAGACTCATCAGAAGAAGTCCAATTAACTTGTGGAACTGTTGCATTGGATGGCAAAATATTAAAGTCAATCAGTTCGCGCTCTCCCTCTTTCAAGCTCAAATCCTTTTTATTTATCTGTATAGATGTCACTGAAACATACTGTTCTGAGGAAGTCTGTCCTTCATACTCTTTAACAACTTTATCATCTTTAATCAGTTCACACTTTGTTTTTTCTTCTGATATAGCGGAAATCTGAATTTCATTTCCTTTTTGTACAGGAATATTAAATACTGATTTCTGAACTTCACTTCCATCGTCTGAAATAGTAGATGTATGGAAATCTACCATACCAAGATCAACTGCTTTGCATTTCAGAGAATATCCACTATTAACAGGTAGCCGGACAATTTTTATATAATCATCCTTTACAGGTTCATGAACCACACTATAATAAATATTTCCAATGGTTCCGCTCTCTTCCACTCCATCTTTCATAGTATGAATCAGATTTCCAGAGACATCATAGATTTCTACATCTACCGGGCAGGCAACTACAGAAGTTGACATTTCTTTCAATACTCCACTGGCTTTCATCCATTGCAGATTAGATTTTAATGTTTCTGAAATTCCTTTCGATGCTCCATAAGCACCCTTCCATGAAATTCTGGCTGTTTCCATCATCTTCTGAAGGTTTTCTTCTCCTACCATACGAATCTTCAATAACATATAATATGCATATACTGTTTTTTTCGCATTTTCTGCTTTTGTAGAATCTGCTCCCGTAAGATATTCCATTCGGGTGTTTATCAGCCATCTGCTTATAGAACTTCCAATATATGCTATACAACGCATATTGTCCTTCTGTTTCTGAACATCATCCGTTTTAAAAAGTAAATTTGAAAGATCAACAGAGTAATGTAAACTGGTTTTTATGATTTCTCCATATGGCAATGCAGCAATAACTTTTTCTACTAATTTGTCATATACCTTGTTTGCAACTTCATTCTCTATATCACCTGCTAATAAGTTTGTCAATTCACGCCAACCGCCATGTAATGCATTATATAACTCCTGTGCCGCATTTTTTACAGGAACCGAGCCGGTATCTTTCGCAATGAATAACAACATTTCTTCATACATTTTATCTGCATTTAGAAGTCTCTGGATATCATAATAATTATTTATTGTCTTTTCTCCTAATGAAAGAACCTTTGTGGCATCACTAATGAAGTCAGCACCTTCTACAACTCTATTAATAAATGTCTTTGATTTTGCAAAAGATTCGATACATTTTACTACTTTTGAATCAGATGAATATCCACCCTTCATCTGTAAATATGCAGATATAGTTACATCCTTTCCACTTTTCAAAAATTCAGCAATCTGATCTTTTGTACATAGTTCTGCCAATGAATTTATCTCTTCACTATTTAAACCGTAATTAACTGCAAATGCCCAATTGGCATTCTTGAAAGAATCCACAAAAATGCCTGCATATTTCTCACCTGCCTCTGCCTTTGCCAACATGCTTACTTCCGATTCTTGTTCTTTCAGCAATGCGAGGAGTACATCTCGTGCCTGCTCTTTGGTTGTGTCCTTTATGAAAATATCTCTCCAGCCATCTAAACCTCTGTAAATCATGTTCGACATTGTTTCAACCAATTTCTCAGAATTACTTGAATCATAATATGCTACCGACTGTGTACACAGGAAGTTATCACCATGAATCAGATAATTCATACTGTTACTTGTTCCCTTATCCAATAACCACTGATCCAAAGTCGAGGAATAATCATATTCATGAGAACCAATAACATCCCCTAATGATTCAAATGGAATATTATGTGCAACCGCATATGTTTCTGCATAACTGCCACTATAACCGTAAATGGTAATATTTTTACAATTATAAAATGTATTATCTCCTATAGAAGTTACAGATTCAGGGATGATTACTTTTTTTAGTGAATCATTTTCATTTTCGTAACTGCAAAAATAATCCGGTATTGTATGCACTCCATCTACAAATTGAATTTCTTTCAAGTACAATGCTCCATCTATTATTCCAAGACCTTTGGGATACCACAAATCTCCATTTTCTATTGTACTTGGTATTGTCAATTGCCTGATTTTCGTCCCACTAATAAATCTCTGGTCTATGTTTTCTATTCCTTCTGGCAACTCAATGCTTTTTAAATTTTCACAACCTTTAAAAATACAACCACCTATATTCTTAGTGTGTTTTGGAAATTTTACCGCTTCTAATGATATATCATTCATAAAGACATTCCAAGCTAGCTCTAATTGATATGTTTCACCAGCTAATTCATCTTTATCACTCTCTTCAAATATTATTTTTTTCAAATTTGCACAATTAGTAAATGCTCCACTTCCTATTATCCTTACATTTTTTCCTATTTTGATTTCTTCAATTCCTGAACATTTATTAAATGCACATGTATCTATCATTGTAACGCTTTCTGGTATAATTACCCTTTGAATATTTTTATTCTCCGTCATATTACTACAAAAGCGCTCGGGTATTGTTTGCATTCCTTCTGTAAATGTAACTTCTTCCAAATGCAATGCCCCAGCTGTTACTCCATCAGTTTTGCCTTCGTAGGTATCTTTACCGCCCCACTTCACCGTACTCGGTACTGTCAGACTGGTGATCTCCGTTCCTGCGATAAATCGATATCCGATATATTCCAGTCCTTCCGGTAAAGTAATACCTTTTAGTTCACTATGTCCAGCAAAAACCTCAGAATCTATATCCGTAACTTTCTTTCCGTTAATTTCCGCCGGTACAGAAACAGAGTTCTCCGTTCCTGTATAATTTGTAATTCTTATTCCACCATTATATTTTTCATATCCAAAGTTTCCATATGTATTCTGTGCAGAATCACCTACTGCCTCTATGTCTGATTCTTCTACACCATCATCAAAAGATACTTCTGCTTCCTCTTCTTCTGATATTTCCTGTTCTATAGTTACTTCATCCTGTGATTCCTCTGATTCATCTTCCTCAATCTGTTCCTCATTTATTGAGGCATCTTCTTCCGAATCAAAATCAATTTCTGAATCATCTGTTATATCCTCTTCTTCTGTTCCTTCATCCTCTGTCATGACTTCTGTCTCATCCGAAAAGTCGTCTGCATATATTATGCTCGTCGAGCTTATTGAAGTTATACTGAGTACCAATGTCATAAACCATGCATATATTCTTTTTCTCATAGTTCCTCTCCCTTTTAAAAATGCCTGCGATAAAATTAACCGCAGGCACTCGACTTTACTTAACTGTTACTTTGATTTTTACTGTCTTCTTTCCAGATTTGACTGTAATTGTAACTTTTCCTTTCTTCTTAGCTGTTACAACACCTTTAGAATTAACCGTTGCTACTTTCTTATTGGAAGTTGCATATGTAACTTTTTGTTTGCTCGTTACAGGTGTAATTTCTGTACTAAGTTTCAGAGTCTGTTTAAGTTTTAATGTTACATTAGAAGCTATCTTCTTACCGCTCACTTTATTATTTACTTTTAAGCTCTGGGTTGCAACATCCGTCTTCTGAACTCTAACTTTAATGGTTTTTGTCAAGCCACTTTTCAACTTGACCGTAATCCGTACATTTCCTACCTTTTTAGCTGTAATCTTACCATTTTTAACTATTGCAACCTTCGAATTGCTACTTGTCCATGCTGCTACACTATCACCTTTGCTCAAGCCAGTCACTTTAACTGTAAAAGCCTGTTTAACCTTCAATGGAAGCGTCCCAGCAACTACATTAAGTTTGGCAGTTGGCTTAAGTTTTGCAATTGGCTCTATCTGTTTTGCTTTTTTACAAACTGTACAGTTTCTTTCTCTGGTTCCTGTCGTAACTGCTGTCGCTTTTTTAGTTACAGTCCATGCACTGTATTTATGTCCCAGTGCCGGAATTTTAGTTTTCTTTAATGCCTCATTTGGATGATTCTGACATTTTTCAACTATCTCACCAGCCTTCATGCATGTTGGAGCTGTTCTGCTTATCTCCTTCCAATCACAGATTTTATTTTCATCTCGAATTATAAATGAAATAGTTTCTGGCTGATTTTCTGAATCGTTTCTTCCTCTAATCAGATAAACTTCTCCAGCTTCAAGATAAATTTTTCCTTTATTCTGACCTTTACATTCACTGCCACCAACATTCTCTATTTTTATAAGATCCTTTCTGCCGAATGATCCGCCTTCAATCCAAACCTTATCTATTGAGAAATAATTTTCAGCGCCTGCTCCATTTTTTTCAAATATATAATATCCAGAAGTCCCAGGAATAAAACAAAATCCCTGTCCTTTTCCTGGCATCTGATTTTCGTTTAAAGTCGGAATATTATATACCTTGCCCGGCTGAATCTGAGTCAGACTGGCAAGTGATTTACAGGAAATACTCTGTGTATCTGTATAAATATCCGTTCTTTTATTATAATCTTTATAACTAAATTGAACCTTATAAGTAATATATGAATCCTTAATCTGTGATTCTATTCTCAGACTATTCACCCAAATTACATTTCCATATGAATCACTAATGTTCCAGTTTCTATTTGTATCATTTACCTTCTGATCAAATCTGTATGTCTTCGCCGAATTATCTGCATATGTGACTTCTATGCCAAATATATCCTTCAGCTCCTGGAACAGCTGAAATGAATTTGTATCTATATTTTCAAGTCCTGCAAGTCTGACATTTTTAATCTGTTTTTCTTCCTTCTTGGCAATTGAAACAGAAAGTTGCCCCATATCTACTATTGAAAGATTATAAGAATATGTTTTTCCCTTCTTCAGTCTAGCCCCCAGACAAAACGGCTTTGTTGAAGCATTTGTATCATTATAATAATCATCTTCTCCAACCGACCATCTGTCTTCCAGAGTTATATTTGTAACAATGTCATCATTTCCAGAAAGTTCAAACACATAATACCCATCTTCTTTTGGTGTAAATTCACATGTAAAATCAAAAAGTCCGAATTCATTACGTGTATTTTCGGTAATACTCAGCTTCTGTGTTCCTTCTTCCAACGTTACATATTCATCCGCCACTACTTCATGAATACCAGATATCCCAGTCTGATCACTTTCACATTCAATTTCTTCTCCATCAGAAAATATATCTAACCCCTGCTGTTCATCAAAATCCTCTGTACTTTCTAAATCCTCCCCAACTTCATCCGTATCTTCAATTTCAATGTCTGAAGCTTCTTCCTTCTGCTCATCTGGTGTTTCCACATCTCCGAATTCATCTGTGGTCTCTTCAGACAAATCAACTGCAAAATCTGCTGCCTTTAGCGCAACAACCGTTCCATCCAAATTAGTAAATGTCAATGCGGCTACCATTAATAATGCTAATTTTTTCTTCTTCATATACATGTCCTCCCTTTATAATGTCTTTCTACTAATTATAGGAGTTCTATCCTTTTACGACAAGATGGGGCACTTTTTGTTGACATCTTTTTAATTCACCATGTTCATTTTTCAAATGACTTAATTTCATAAAAGTGTTATAGTTATAACATAAAATGTGAAAGGTGCTATGTCCGAATGAGTATATTTTCCGATTCTTTAAAACATTATATTGAAAGAAATAACATACGTGTTCTCCCATTAGCTCGATACTGTGATATAGAACGTTCTACTGTATACAAATTTATCACTGGAAAACGGCTTCCTCATTCCCTTGAACTCGTTGAAAAAATGGCACAATTTATGCGTCTCAGTCCCCTGGAAACTGAAAAGCTGAAAAATGCATGGAAAATCGTATCTATTGGACCAGATATTTATTATTCCAGAAAAAGTGTAGAAGATTTTATCTGTCATTTTCCTTGCAAACCATTTTCTCCATTGCCAGTCCCTTCTATATCTGTATCCGACAATGTAAGACAAGATTGTACTGTTCTGTCTTCTCAACAATATATAGACAATTATGTGCATCAGATAATTTTAGCTGAAGCCAACAAGAAACATGGTAAAATAGGTCTATTTCTCCAACCAGATTATCCTTTTTTATTCAGACTATTATCTAGCTTGAATCCTTCTGGTGCCCTTATTATCGATCACATTATCTGCCTACAGCCCAAACCTTTTTTTAATGAACAGCATCAAGCATATAACATCCAATATTTAACAGAATTATTTCCTGTATATATAAACGGATTAAATTATAATACGTGGTATTACTACAATGATATCCAAGCCCTGTTCCATAATCCCGGCACATTGCCTTGTATGATTCTGACATCTGATGCTGCAATTATGTGCACCGCAGATTATCAAACAGGTTTTTATTATACAAATCCTGAATGTGTGACAACTTTGTGGACTCTGTTTAAGAATAATCAGGACAAATGTTCGATTCTGTTTAAACCGGTTTCAATGTCACCTGAAAATCATCTTATGCTTTTTGATTCCATTGATGATTCTACAATTGAAGCAGAAAAACACATTACTGGTATTCAACCAGAAGCTTGCCTTACTCCATTTATCACAAAAGATATTTTATTAGATCGTTTTAATCACGATCTTCCTCAGTCAGATTACATGATCACATCACTAGCTGCTATATTTGCCAAAAATAAAACTCGCATCTCACATGATAATTTTCGTATTTATTTTACTGAAAGAGGCGCTTTGCATTTTGCAGAAACTGGTTTGATTGAAGAATTTCCTGATGAATTTTATCATCCATTTACTATCTCCCAACGTATTTATCTTCTCAAGAAAATTCAAATGTGTTGCGAAAAAGATTTTTATCGTATATTAAGGGAACCTTTACGCCAATTACCAGAAAATCTACATTTATGTGTCCGTGAAAACGATTGTGAATTAACTTATAATACCAACAATGGAAAAACAGTTTTCCTTATCATCTGTGAAAATCAGCTTTTTGAAATCTTTAATGATTATTTATCCAATATGGATGAATCCAACTATTATACTCCTCAGGAAGCAATAGCTATACTGCAAAGGATCATTGATAAGCTTATATAAGAACAAAGCGGACAAGTCCGCTTCAATCTCCCTGAATCCCTCAATCTTTGAGGGACTTGCTACGCTTTGCGCACCAGATGCAGTCTGCTTTAGCAGACATATTCCACATGCATCTGGTCGCATCCTCGCGGAGCGTTTTTCTAACTATCTTATAACCATCCGTTTTCAACTTCTTCTTTTAACTCAACGAACATTTTATAGAACTCATTTTTCGCCTCGGAAACAATACCTAATGCAATTTTCTGATTATAAGAATGTGTTACATTATTTCGTGCCTGTAATGCCCGCAGCCACAGTTCTTCATCTTTTATCATGCCTGCTTTATAGGCTGTTTTCAAAATAATCTTAGGAGATCCTGTTGCACCTTCTTCATATCCATGATTCTGCAGGATTTCCTTCATCATTTTCCATGACTGTTCAAATGTAATTTCATATAATCCAACTAATCCGGTAAGTACAACATTATCATATGGTTCTTCATAATTATAAATATCTTTCATATTTCCTAATGAAGAACAAAAATTTTCATATTTTTTCATATAATACTCGTCCTTCCTTTTCTATCGATTCCCGTAATTCATCCTGCATTTCAGTATCCAGATTTACAATATCATATTCTAGTAATGTACTTGTTTCTTCGTCCACATCCAAAGCAAATCTGTTGAAATCTCCGCCACTTACCGCCAGATCAATATCACTGGTTCTTCTGAAATCTCCTCGTGCACGCGATCCAAACAAAAGTACTTTTTTTACTTGATATATTTCTGCAAAATGTCTTATTTCTGCTATAACCTTTGGATTAATTCCCGTGTTCTCCATATTCAAATCCCCGTTCAGCACTTTTTTATAGTACTTATTATATTATCTATTCCATTCTTTCACAATTGGATTATAAAAATACCTTACCTTATAATTGCTGTTATTTTTTTTACAATTTTTTAGGTCAGTCGATTATAGCCACTCCTGGATGCTGCAAATTCAACACAGTGTTTACATTCTGATACCTCTGCTTTTACATCCGTAATTTCTTTCGGAACTCACTCAAAGTGTCTTTCTTCTGGAAGATGAACATTCCTGCCAATACCAGGAAACTGATACCTGTGCACAGTACAGACGGCAGCGTATAATGCACGATTCTGATCCAGATAAGGATTGCCGGTATGCATCCGATCATCGCTGCCTGCAACAGATAATACAGGTATTCTTCTGTTTCCAGGTGGCTGACTCCGGCAATTACAGGGATCGAACCCAGAACTGTCAGCGTCCCAAACGGAAAGACAAAGTCAATCGACCAGCCCTTCCATCCGGTAAAATGATCCCACAAAACACATAAAACAGTTATGATCAGAAGCTGCCAAGTCAGATTTTTCAGTATATTTCTTCGCTTGAAATATGCCACATTTACGACCAGCCATGCACAGGCACATCCTGCTGCCGCGAACCAGAACCAGTTCAGCGTTTCCAGCATAAGATAATTGATCATGCCACAGATCACTGCCACCGCAAGGCACAGAAACGTAAAAGTCTGCAAAATTTTTATTTCTTCTTTTTTATTCTGTTCACCGCATCCGGGGAAATCATTTTTCCCTTCTTTATATGGAATCTCCTCTTCACGAAGCATACGCATAAAGTTTTTCTGAATGCTGTCATCCGGTATCTTGGACGTAAATCCAAGCACCATCTGGTCTTCGTAAGAACAGGAACAAAGCTGCAGGGAATTCGTACTTGCAAAGATTCCAAACCGATCGATATATGCTTTGTACTCCTCCGGAAATCTCAGGATTCCTATATTTGAATAAACCGCTGTTACGCTTCTGCTGCCCAGATTGGCACCTGCCATCATGAAATATTTCTTGATCTCCAACGGAACCGCACGCACCAGAGGATTCTTCTCCAGACGTACATAACCATTCATATCCATGGCAACTTTTTCTTTGTCCAGCTTATCTTTAAACTGATTTTTTACAGATTCCAGCACATCCTGAAATACCGTTTCATCCGCAAAGGTATACCCAACTTCAATCCATCCAAAGAAATTCCCCATAGACTGTGATGGAAAATAGTTACGAAGATTTACCGGAATCATCAGAGCAATTGGCCTCTTCTGACGGTTCTTCGGTATCTCCTCATGTATTGAACAGAGCAGCATCGCCGTGAGAAATACAGTAATCGACACACCATAGGAACGTGCCTTTGCCAGTGTTTCTTTTACCGGTATAACAATCTCTGTGATCTGCATATCTGCATGCAGCAGTTTCTCACCTTTCAACTTCACTGCTGCCAGTTTTTTTTCTTTATTTTTCGGAAGATCTGCCGAATAATACTGTGAAAAGCTGTCCTCTTCCTGTGCACCCGGAGTCGTTTCTTCTATCTGTTCAACCCGCGGAAGATCTGCAGATGGGTACGCCAGGATCAGATAATTCTGCACCAGTTCACTTAAGAAATTCATTGCTCCTGTGCCATCTGTCAGGGCATGATATACCTCAAAATTGATTCGATTTTTATAGTAGCTCACCTGAAAAAGCAACGTCTTTTTGTCTGGTATATAAAGACTGCTGCAAGGCGGTCTTTTTTCTTCTTTTACGATGGCATGTATATCCCTTCTCTCCAGATAAAACCAGAACAGTCCCTTACGCAGAACCGCCTGGAACAATGGATATTTCTCCATCGTCTGATCCAGAGCCTGCTGCAGGATATCGCTGTTTACTTTTTCTTTCAGCTGACAATAAAACCGAAATACCCTGGTGTCATTTTTGTCTGTGACAAGAGGAAATGCCAGTGCCGCGTTATCCAGTTTTCGCCATTTTGAATATCCTGTTTCCACGTTTTATTCGCTTCCTTTATTCAACTTTTGTTCAAAAAACAGTTCATAATCTCAAAACTTTCCTGTACATGCAAAAACCGAATCCCAAGTGCAAAATATCCATGAAGTGCATCCGGAATCCTATGTATTTCCACATAATTATTTGCTTTTTTCAGACGTTTTCCATACTCTTCGCCTTCATCTCGAAGTGGATCAAATTCCGCTGTAAGAATCAATGTTTCCGGCATATGTGAAAGGTCTTTTGCAAGAATCGGTGCAAAATATGGGTTCTGTCTGTCTTCAGTGCTGCTCTCATATAATTTAAGATAGTCTTCCATCTTAACTGCTGTCAGAAGGTAATCCTGTCCATTTTCCTGCACGGATTTATATGGTGATTTTTTAGTATAACAGTTACTTACAGCCGGATAGATCAGTATCTGCTTTTTCGGTGCAAAATCTCCGGTATCCCGTGCTTTAAGACATACTGCCGCTGCCAGATTACCCCCGGCACTGTCGCCAATGATCGTGATCCTGTCCGGATCAGCTGGAAGGACCAGATGTCCCGTATAAAGTGCTTTTGCCGCTGCATAACAGTCTTCCAGCGGAACCGGGAACCGATATTCCGGTGCCAGACGGTACTCCACAGACATAACGATATGGCCTGTAGACTGTGCCATTCTGCTGCATACACGGTCATAATTTTCTACACTCTCTGTCACCCAGCCACCACCATGAAAAAAGAGCAGAACAGGATACTTTTCTCCCTCTACCGGCTCTCCGCTCATCGCCTCTTCCGACGGAAAATAAAGTCGTATCGGAACTTCATGGTTTCCGTTATAAACCTTTGTATCTAATGTTTTAAAAAATATCCGCATCGCATCCAGCTTCTTGATATCTGCCAGTCTTCTGGATGCCTCCACTTCAATATTTCCATAAGATAGTGCGTGTAGAATTGTGCGCATTGTCTTTGAAATCAAATCTTTTCTCCTTGTCTATATAAATTTTAATCCCGTCCTTTGAGTTTCTTCTTATTCTGATACATCATCTCATCTGCACGTTCGCGCACTTTTTCGATATCCGTATCTTCTGCTGTAAAAAATGCATAGCCACATGCAATCGCAGCCTCCGTTGGAATGATATTTTTATTATTAAATACCTCCACATCCTGATACAGCTTCTGGATAAAACGTTCTACATTGAAATCTTTCGCTTTCGGAATAATACAGCAGAATTCATCTCCGCCGATGCGATAACACTTTCCAAATCGCTCAAAAATATTCTCTATGATATGGGCGGAATTAACAATATACAAATCTCCTGTACTGTGTCCATAGGTGTCATTACAGCTTTTCAAATTATTCAGGTCAAAGGTCACGATCATATGGTTTTCCAGTTTCTTTGCATTATTGGCAAAGTAATCATATGCATTTCTGTTATATAATCCTGTCATAGAATCATTAAGTGCGAACTGTTCCAGTTCAGCTACCCTGTGCCTCTTTTTCATACTTTCAATTGCCTGCTTTGCGGATTCTATTCCAAGGGCAACTATAAATATAAGAAAAGAAACATTTCCAAATATACCCGCATTATTACTGGTTTTATAAAATCTTCCCATATCTACTATCGTGGCAACACTGATCAGAGCAAGTGCTCCCACACAGGATTTAAATCGATGGTCAACCTGATGCTTCACAATCTTGGTTATTATGACTGCAAACACATAGATCAGCATAAGGACTATTATCATATGTGTCATCCACAGGCTTCTCCTGAACTCATATATACCTGTAAAATTTAGAATAAAGCTTACAACAATAACGCCAAAGTTGATGTCACATATTCGTTTCCAGTACCACTCATCTTTTATCTCGAGGAAACTTTTTACGAACATAATAAAAGCCATCGGCATGACCATCAAAAATGCAAATGCTGCAAACGCAGATGCCTGCCTGTTTGTGATCACTAGTGCCGTCACATCTGTCTCATTTGCCGACCACAGTCCCAGCAGAATCGAAAATACTCCGAGATATAACAGAGTACCATCTATCTGACTGCTTTTGTGTATGATAACCCAGTAAAGGACAATGAACAGCCCCACCATCAAAGTAAGCATACTGATAATAAACACAGGCATTGACTGACGCAGGAGTGCTGCATATATCTCATTTCCTGTTCCAACATAGAATTTGTTCGAACTGCCGACGATTTTCGGATAACATGCGGTCAGACAGACTTCTATCTGCGTAGCATCTTCCGGCAGTTTCACAAAATTCCAGACATTCCCGGTCGTATGCCCCCATATTCCACCTGTATAATCCAGCTTATATATCTGTTTTCCATCTGCAAATACTTCTACCCACTGATGAGATGTAAAAAATACAAGTGAACTCCGGTCTTCCCTGTCCGTGTCTGCCGTAAAATAGATATGTCTCGTTCCATCATCCTGCTTCTGTGTACGTTCAGGTTCCCAGAGTGTAAGTCCTTTTTCAGTCGGCACATACTTTCCTGTAAAAATCGTACATACGGACAGTACAAAGAACAGCGCAACCATTACACCAGTCAACATTCTCTGACTTTTATTCTTTGTTAGAAGTTTTTCCTTCATTTATTTATCCTCAAATAAGCACTTCTTTTTATTCAACACACTGTTATTATAGCAGAAATATCTATAGTACGAAATTGCAAAATAATTTTCTCTGATTTTTCATAAAAAAAACCAACGGCAAACCGCTGGTTTTTTATGAAAAATTAAAGAAAATTATTTATTTCTTCCGCAGCATTTTTTATATTTTTTACCACTTCCACACGGACATGGATCATTCGGGTAAATTTTCTTTTTCGGCTGCATATTTACTATATTGTTTGTCGGAAGATTTCCCATCGGAACAAAAGACTGCATTGCCGGTGCTACCGGTGTTGTCTTCTGCTCAGATACACGGTTGATCTCATTTGGCGTATATCCACGGAAATCAAGCATTCTTGTGTTATTGTTTACTTCCATCATAATTGGAGCAAAACGTTCCATCTGGCGATCAGAATCAAAAACAATATCACGTTTATTGAATTCTTCCATGATATCAGAAAGCATTCCGTCCATAGAAAACTCTTTGTATACAATGTAAAGAAGTTCTTCTGTCTTTTCTTCCTCAAGATGGAGTTCATCTCTCAGGAAGGACGATAATTTGCGATAAGAAACATCCTGAGAAGGATATCCATGTTTTGCATAATCCAGAATTTCATCTACTGTCGGAATATAGAAATCTCTTTCTCCCTGAAATTCTTCAATTCTCTCATAAAGATTATCCTGTAACACAGCTTTCCAGATCAGTTTATCTCCTTTTACGATACACATACCATCTTTTTCAGCAAGTTCGTTCAGAATATCCATAAATTCTTCATAGCTCACTCTGAAGCCATCACGTTTACGGTACATGCGATACACGATCTTAAGCGGCGCGATTGCATAAATCAGTCCCATCATACTTTCACAGGAACGCATCCAGCTGAGTTTGCGGCATTTTTCCTGTAATTCAGGGGTATTCACCTGTTTATAAACAGAAATTACCTCCTGCGGCACTTCTGCATGATTATCACTATAAGCTACGATATATCCTTTATTACTGAACCATTCCAGTTCTTTCCAGTCTTTATGAGTAGCCGGAAAACATTTTCTCTCAGTTGCACGATCAAATGCTTCAATTTCCCATTCATCTGCCTGAAGAAAAATCTCCTTCATGATTTCCGGATTCAAAACTTTTTCTGTAATGTTTTCTGCAAGTTCTTCTTTACTTAAACCATCAATTTCAATATCCAGCTCAATTGCACTGGCAATAAGATCTTCCTTATTATAAGAATTCAGGTAATCTCTGACTTTTGGATTTCTACTGAACGAATTTTCCTGCTGTTCAGGTTCCATCTTCTTTTCCATTTCGGCAACCTTTTTGGCAACTATATCAGCAATTCCAAGAGCACCATATTTCTTTTCCAGCTCTGTATTCTTCGTCTGCATATCTGCTGTCCAGAAATCATCTTCTGCACTTCTGGTTTCTTTAAGAATCTCAGGAGTTCCTGCTTTTTCTTCATCTGTTATTTTCTTTTCAATATCAGTACGATATTCCGGAAGCTCCATTCCTTTTACTCTGAAAGTAAACCATGCCTCTGTATCCAGAAGTTCTGCTATCTGTCTGCCTTTTGCTTCTGCATATTCATAGTTGCCTTTTGTAGTCTCTGCAGTCTGTGCCTCCAGGTTCTGCAGTCTGAGTTTTTTCTGGAAAAATTCAAATTCATAGTTCTCAGTGTCTGCATATTCCAGAATGTCTTCCAACATTGCAGCAAGTTTCGCAAAGTCTGTGTCTGCCGGTACCAGACAGCGTCTCCATACCGGAGGTTTTGTTCCTTTTCTTGTAATTTTTAACTGATAGAATTCCATATGTTCACCCTTTATATGCTTGTTTTTAGAAAACATAAAAGCCGGAACAGATTTTGTCCGCTCCGGCTTCATTATCGTATCTTCAAAACCACATACATGTTGACTAAGCAATTGAATCTTAACCATGCTTTCTTGGTCAAGCCCTCACCCTATTAGTAGCAGTCAGCTCCATGTGTTACCACACTTCCACCCCTGCCCTATCAACCTCGTCGTCTTCAAGGGGGTTT
>QWCV01002513.1_pt1 | contig 29712 bp, 19 predicted proteins | sample 1972621 | NCBI WGS metagenome assembly QWCV01 (sample SAMN09866699, study PRJNA288562) | Human gut metagenome isolate pre2_stool, whole genome shotgun sequencing... | isolation source: gut | host: Homo sapiens | place: USA: California | reverse complement strand
GTCGATACGAAGGTGGTGCAGTCGCACAATCCCGACGGCACGCCGGGCGCTTGGGAGGTCATCGGTTCCAAAAACGTCAGCGAGGACGCGCCGACGGTGCTGCTGTACGCGCACCATGACGTGCAGCCGGTGCCGGATCCGAGCGTATGGAACACCGACCCGTTCGTCGGCACTGAAATCGACACGCGTCTGTACGGCCGCGGAGCCGCGGACGACGGCGGTGGAATCGCCATTCATTCCGGTGCGCTGAAAGCGCTTGGAGACGATCTGAAGGTGAACATCAAGGTGTTCATCGAAGGCGAGGAGGAGATGGGTTCTCCGAGCTTCATTCCGTTCATCGAAGAGCACCGGGACGAGTTCGCTTCCGATGCGATCATTGTGGCCGATTCGGGCAACTGGTCCGCTGAGATTCCGTCGCTGACCACGTCGCTGCGTGGCAACACCGATATTGATGTGCATGTCAAGGCGTTGGAACATCCGGTGCATTCCGGCCAGTATGGCGGCCCGATTCTTGACGCGAACACGCTGGCTGCGATGTTGATTTCCTCCATGTACGACGCCAATGGCGATTTGGCCGTGCCGGGCGTTGCGTCCGAGGAACCGGTTGGCGGCCTGCAGCGTGATATGGACGAGGCGACTGTGCGCGCCGACGCGGGCATCGTCGAATCGTATCGTCTTGCCGGCACCGGTTCGCTCGCCGCGCGTCTGTGGACGAAGCCCAGCGTCACCGTCATCGGGTTCGACGCGCATCCGGTGGAAGGATCCTTCAACGTCATCTCTCCTGAAACCACGTTCCGTCTGAGCTTGCGCACCGCGCCGAACCAGCGCCCGGAAGAGGCCCAGGAGGCGTTGGCCAAGTTCATGGTGGAGCATGCGCCGTTCGGTGCCGAAGTGTGGGTCGACAAGCTCGACAACGGCATGGGCTGGGCCATGGATCCGAACGCTGAGGCCACCAAGGACGCCATGGACGCCATGGAGGAAGCGTTCGGTGTGGCTCCGGTCAACAAGGGCGAGGGTGGTTCCATCCCGTTCATTCCGGAATTGCAGCGCATCTTCCCGAAGGCGCAGGTGCTGGTCACCGGTCCGGAGGATCCGAAGGCCAACGCGCATAGCCCGAACGAGTCCATCAGCCTGCCGGCGTTGAAGAACAACGTCATCACCGAAGCGTTGCTGCTGGATAAGCTCGCCAAGTAAGAAGCCGTGTAAGGCTTGCCGAAATAGGATAAAGCTCTCTGTCATACGATTCCGATTGGAACGTATGACAGAGAGCTTTATCATTTAGCTGCCGATTGGGGAATCATCATCCATTAGTTGGACACGTTGCTGAATGCCCAATGCCAGTAGCCGGTGTAGTATGCGGTGGCCAACGCGATTGCCGGCACCGCGATGCAGATGGCGTAGAACAGCCAGTCGACCGCATGCAGTTTCGATTCGCGCGCTTGGCTTCGTGGCGCGTCGGATCCGAATCCGCGCGCTTCCATGGCGGTGGCGAGTTTCGTTCCACGTCGGATGGATACGACGAGCAGGCTGAATGCTTGCGAGAAGACGCGTTTGATGGTGCTGCCGTCGCCGAGGCCACGCGAGCGGCGTGACTGGCCGAGTGCACGCCAATCGTCCTGCAGCAGCGTGAACATGCGCATGCCGGCAAGGCCGCCGTATACGAAACGTTGCGGCAGGCGCAGAATCTGCACGAGTCCGTCGGCCAGATCGGTCGGGTCGAGTCCCAAAGCCAGAATCACACCCGGCACGGCGATTGCGGCGACACGTAGGAATGTGGCCAACGCCAGATAGAGCGATCCTTGGGAGATGACGATGATGCCGCCCAGATTGGCCAGCACCGTGCCGGATGTCTTGCCGTACAACGCCACGGAAACGAAGCTGCCTGTGGCCGCTATCCATACCGGCCATGTCTTGCGCAAGACCGTCCAGGGAGCCACTCCGCCGATCCATAACAATAGCATTTCCAAACCAAACGCCACGGATGCCGAAACGACATCGAGGGTGAAGAACATCGGAATGCACAGGATCAACGCACCGATGAAACGGCTTACCGGGTTGATTTTCGCCACGAACCATGACGGTGACGCCGGCTTCGTTTCGTTACGACGTTCCTTGTGTGGCACCACGGTAATGGTTTCGAGCTTTTCATTGCCGTCGCGCCCACTGTTTTTGTTGGTTTCGAGCATGTCACTCCCCCTCTCTGACCAAAATACGGCGTGCGCCCAGCGCTTCGATGAGCGGCTCATCGTGCGTAATCATGATGACCGCGCAACCTTGGTCGCGCGCACCGGCGATCAATTGGACCATGCTGGTCCACGTGGTGAAATCCTGTCCGAATGTCGGCTCGTCCATGACCAGCACTTTTGGCGCGGCAGCCAGCATGGACGCCACGGACAGTCTTCTTTTCTCACCGCCCGATAGGGTGAATGGATTCGCTTTGGCGAAGCGGGAAAGATTCAGGCGTTCCAACAGCCTGTCGGCGATGGAATACGCCTCCTCGTCGGTTTTGCCCATGGATTTGGGGCCGATGGCCACCTCGTCTCGCACGGTGGATGCGGCGAACTGGTGTTCCGGCTCTTGGAACACCATGCCGATACGTCCCAGCAAGTCGCGGCTTTTCCATGTGATCACATTGTTTTCGCGATGGGGAGGTACCAGATCGTCCGCCATGCATACACGTCCTGCTATCGGTTTGAGCAGTCCTGCGAGAGTGAGTCCGAGTGTGGATTTGCCCACGCCGTTTCTGCCGGTCAACGCGGTCACCTCACCGGAATGGAATTCGAGGTCGATATGCTCGCCGAGCGGGAAATCATAGCCGAAGCTCAGATCCCGCGTGTAAAGCACGACGTCCTGCGGTTGCCGGATTTGTTCCGGTTTGGGCGCGTGGCTTTCGATGGTGCGGCCCGGCACCCACGCACCGCCGTCGGCAAGCACCTGACCCATGTGGCCGAACACTTCGTCTGGAGTGCCGTCGGCGATTACGCCGCCGACGTTCGAATCGGCTTCGGGTTTGCCCAGCACGATGACGCGGTCGACCAGGTCGAGCCACACGTCGATATGATGTTCCACCACAACCAGCGTCTCATGGGTTTGTTCGAGGACGTGGCGGACAGCGTCGTGCACTTCCTTGACACCGTCCGGGTCAAGGTTGGCGGTCGGTTCGTCAAGCAGCAGCAGGCCAGGGTGCATGGCCAGCACGCCCGCCAAGGCGAGGCGCTGACGTTGCCCGCCGGAAAGTCCTCGTGTGGAGCGGTCGAACGCCATGTAGTCGAGCCCGACGATGTCAAGGGCGGCTCGTGCCCGGTTCCAGATTTCATCTTTCGGCAGGCTCAGGTTCTCGCAGCCGAATGCGGTGTCGTCTCCGGCACGTTCGAGAATCGTCTGCGAGTCCGGGTCCTGAAGCACCAGCCCGCAACGTCCGCGCGCTTGTCTGGCGTCGACGCCGTCGATGAGCAGCTCGCCTTCCTGCTCGCCTTCGTCATCTCCACCGAGCACGCCGGCCAAACCGGACATCAGGGTTGATTTGCCTGCGCCGGACGCGCCAAGCAACAGTACCCGCTCCCCCGGTTTGATGTCGAAGTCGACGTGTCGTAGCGCGAAATCCTTACGTGAGGCGTGTCTCCATCCCCAATCATGTGCGGTCACGCCGGCCGCTGTTGTGTTCTGAACGTCAGTGGTCATTCGTCGTTCTTTCTTCTGATTGTCATGCTGTTGTTTCGTATGCCGTTGTCATGCGATGCGCCATCACAAGAAAATCCCGCACCACCTTGATGTGATGCGGGATTTGCTTGCATCGGACAATCAGACCAGTTCCTGCGTACAACCGGATTCGAAGCGGTCGAGCACGCCGGTCTTGGCGATGGCCACCTGCAGGAGGTACATCACCGCGCCGGCGAGCACCGCGCCGGAAATGGCGGAGGCGATCAGGTAGATGCTGACGCGTAGCGCGCTCCAAGCCGGATTGGTAAGCCAGTAGTACAGGCCGCAGCCGACGCCTGCAAGTGCGCCGGAGATCGTGGTGGACAGCAGGTCCCACTTCTTATAGGCGAAGATGGCAAGACCGATTTCGGCGCCGAGGCCCTGCACGATGCCGACGATCAGCGAGCCGCCGACGCCCCACTGGTTGCCCATGGTGAGTTCGAGCGCGGCCGCGAGGGTTTCCGCGAACAGTGCGGCTCCAGGCTTGCGCACGATGATGGCGGCCAGAGGGCCTGCGAACAGCCAGAAAGCGTTAAGCAGGCCTTCGAAGCCTGGAGTCACCGCCTCGAAGAGGGCCAGCGGCGCGGTGCAGACGATGTCCCAGCCCCAGAAGATCACGCCGGATGCGACGGCGATGATGGCTGCGACGACGATATCGACCACGCGCCACTTGTTGTTGTGTTTGCGAACTGCGGAAGACTGGTTTTCTTCAGTCATGGGATATGTGCCTTTCTCTTTTCGTCAAGGCACGGGAAATAGAGAGACGTCCGTGCGCCGGCATTACCCGGTATACGTTCATACGGTTGAAGCGGTTGCTTCCTCTCAGCCATTCGGCCCCCGTGTCTGCGCCTGATATTACACAGGACCCACGATTTACGTCGGTTTTGTCTCATAACGGATTCCGTATTCCGTGGCTGAGTCACATTCCGATGTGTTGTTTTGGAGGAACGCTCCAACCGTATGGTGATTTTATTGAGGCAGTCTCATCAGCGATTCGGCAAGATTCTTGAATGTTTCTCCGATACCGTCCGACCGCAACGCGCCCTCTTTGGTTAGGACTGCGGGCCGGCCTGCTTCGCCGGTTTCGCGCAGTTCAGGCTCCAATGGGAGTTGTGCGAGCAGTGGCACTTCATAGCCGAGGCTGTGGGTCAGCTGTTCGGATACGCGTGCGCCGCCACCTTCGCCGAAGATACGTAGCTTCTCGCCTTTGTGCTCGTAGTAGCTCATGTTCTCCACGACGCCGCGAACTTTCATCGGCACCTGCAATGCCACCAGGCCGGATCGTACCGCGATGTCGGAGGCGGATGGCTGCGGTGTGGTGACCACCACCAGTTCGGCGTTCGGCAGTGCCTGTGCCACGGAAATCGCCATGTCGCCGGTGCCGGGCGCCAGGTCGAGCAGCAATACGTCCGGCTCGCCCCACCATACGTCGGATAGGAATTGTTCCAAGGAGCGTTGCAGTCTTGGACCACGCCATAGGATGGCTCTGTCCGCGCCGGCGAACATGCCGATGGAGATCAGTTTCACACCCCATGCGGTGACGGGCATGAGCATGCCGTTGAGGTTCGTGGGCTGTGACTGCACGCCGAATAGCCTGGGCAGCGAGAAACCGTAGATGTCGGCGTCGATGGCGGCGGTATCGTAGCCGAGCGCCGAGAATGTGGCTGCCAGATTGGCGGTGACAGACGATTTGCCCACGCCGCCTTTGCCGGAGGCGATGGCGAAGATGCGGGTTTTGATGCCGGGTTTGTTGAACGGGTTCTGTTTACGTTCCGCTTTGAGGCCGGCCACCAGCTGGGTGAGTTTGTCTTGGCTCATGGAGCCGACTTCGATGCTGGGAATCAACGTGGCATCGGGATAGGAGGCGACCGCGCCGTTGATCTGGTTGGTGATGGTCTGCGACAGCGGACAGCCTTCCACGGTCAGTTCGACCCGCACCCGCACGTCGTACGTGTTGGTTTCGCCTGCCACTGGCGTGGCGTCAATGGCTGCGATCATGCCCAAGTCGGTGACGGACCTGCCCAGTTCGGGGTCAATCACTTTGCTTAGCCGTTCGTAGATGCGCGCTTCGATGGTGCGCTCGTCGCTCATGCTTCCTCCTTATGCCGCGTACCACAGTAGCGGTTCGCGGCACGGCTTGCCAGATGGTGTGGCGATTATTCAACTGTTCCTGTGTCGAGCAGCTGTTTGAATTGGTCTTCGTTGAGCATGGGGATGCCCAGTTCCTCGGCTTTTGCGGCTTTTGAGCCGGCATTCTCGCCTACGACGACCCAATCGGTTTTCTTGCTGACGGATCCTGCGGCTTTGCCTCCGCGCAGAACGATGGCCTCTTTGGCGGAATCGCGGGAGAATCCTTCCAACGAGCCGGTGACCACGACCGTTTTGCCTGCCAATGTCTGTGGTAGTCCGCTGGCTTGGGCTTGTCCGACTCCTACGCCGGCGGCCTTCCATGCGTCAAGCACGGCACCGCGCCAATTGCCCGGCTCACGGGCCGCGGTGAACCATGTGACTACGGATTCCGCAATTTCCGGACCAATACCGTCGATTTGGGACAATTCGTCCACGCTGGCATGTTCGATGGCATCCAACGTACCGAACGCGCTGGCGATGGTGCGTGCGGTGGGCGGTCCGAGCCTGCGGATGGACAGGGCCACCAGAACGCGCCACAGGTCGGCATGGCGGGCTTTGTCCATTTCGTCGAGCATCTTGCGGGTGTTTTCCGCCGGACGAATGTACACCGGCTGCACGCTGGACGTGCCTCCACGGGATACCTTGATTTCCTCGCGGATCACCACGGCGTCATCCGGCACCACGTATTGCGGATATTCCGCGGTCTCGTCGATGTCGGCTTCCTTGCGTTTGCGGGCGGCGGTAGGCGCGGTCCAGAATGCGGGCACCTGATGCCATAATCCGGATCCGCCCACACGTTTGCGCACTTTCTTGATCTTGCCGTTTGACCCGACGGTCTCGTGGATTTCGATGATTGGAGCCTCGCGCCAGACGCGCACATCCTTGAGGTCTGCGGACGTCAACGAGAACAGCCCGGCCTCGCTGGACAGCACAGGTGTCTGCATGGGCGGCAGTTCCAGTCCCGCCACCGGCTCGTACGGTTCAGGCTCCTCACCGGGTTTCACCACGATTTCGGTGATGTTCGGCGCATACGTGTCGATGGAATCGGGCCTGTCCTCTTCGGGATTCGTCAGCGCAATGGCTGATTGGTCGCCCAGATGTTCGATATCGAACGCCTTGCGGGACGCCAGATTGATGATCCGCTCGGTCAGCTGCGCCGGGCAGGATTCCACGTTCGGGCAGCGTATATCTTTGTCTCCCTCTTTGGCGGGAGCGAGTTCCGCGCCGCAGCTCGGGCAACGCGTGGGCATCACGAACCGGCGGAGCTCGCCCTCGCGTCCCTTGCGCCGCTCCAGCACCGGACCGACGAGCTCGGGAATCACGTCTCCCGCCTTGCGCACCACCACGGTGTCGCCGATGAGCACGCCTTTGCGTTCCACTTCAAAGGGGTTGTGCAGCGTGGTACGGGATACTGTGGAACCGGCCACGTACACGGGTTTCAACACCGCCACCGGAGTCACACGTCCGGTGCGCCCCACCTGCACAGTGATGTCAAGCAGCTCGGTATTGACCTCTTCCGGTGGATATTTGTAGGCGATGGCCCAGCGCGGCGCACGCGATGTGGCACCAAGGGAACGCTGCAATCCCAAATCGTCGACCTTCACGACGATGCCGTCAAGCGCGTGTTCGATGTCACCTCGGTGTTCGCCGTAATAGTCGATCATGTCGAGGATTTCCTTGAACGACGTGACCTCACGGTTGTGCGGAGAGACGGGCACACCCCATTTCTTATACAATTCGTAGGCTTCGGATTGGTCGTTGACCACATCATGGCCGTTGCCGGCGTGCCCCGCACCCCAACGCAGCGATCCGATGCCGTGCGCGTAGAAGCTCAAGCGACGGGTTGCGGTGATACGCGGATCCTTCTGTCTCAGGCTACCTGCGGCCGCGTTGCGGGGATTGGCGAATGGCGCGCGACCGGCGTCCTCGTTCTCGGCGTTCAGCTTGTTGAAATCGTCCCATCGCATGAACACTTCGCCGCGGATCTCCACGAATTCGGGAATGTCTTCCTCCGGTCCGGCAAGGTTCTGCGGAATGGTGGAGATGGTGCGCACGTTGAGAGTGATGTCCTCGCCGGTCACGCCATCGCCTCTGGTCAGACCCTGTTCAAGCACGCCGTTGCGGTAGATGAGGTTCAGCGCAAGACCGTCGATTTTCACCTCGCAGGTCATGGGCAGTGGCTTCGATTCGGGCCAATCCAATCCCCTGAGCACGCCGTCGTACCATTCGCGCAGCTCCTCGATGGAGAACACGTCATCGAGGCTCATCATGCGCGATGGATGACGTACGGAAGCGAAGTCGTTGGAGAACGTGCCGCCCACGCGATGGGTCGGTGACTGCGGTGAGTCAAGTGATGGGAACTGCGCCTCAAGCGATTGCAGGCAGCGCAATCTTGCGTCATATGCCGCGTCGGATGAGACGGGGGCATCGTCGATATAGTATGCGATCTGGTCTGATTCCACCCATGCGGCCACGCGCGCCCACAGCCTGGCCGCGGCTTCGGCGCTCATCGAAGCCACATCAACCTTGTCGAGGCGCATGGCGTCGGCATCGGTCGGCTGCAACGCGGCAATCCAACGTTCGCTGCCCGGAGTCAGCGAAGCCAGCCCCTCATCGGCCACGACGGCCGCGGAACTACCGTCGCTCTCCGGCGCGTCGAAATCCCATGCCAACTGTTCGGAATCATCACGATTCGTCATTGTCACCGCTTTCCCATCATTTCCGCCATGCCGCGCGGATGTCCACGCCAGCACCGATTATCGCACAAATGTTCGACCGTTTTGTTAGTTGTTCAGAGAGCGCAGGAACTGCACCTGCACCACGTCGGCACCGTCATGGTCTTCGTAATCCATGCGCATCGCGGCCACCGACAGGGTGCGTGCGGGCACGAACATGCCTTTGTCCACGCAGACGCGGGCCGCTTGGTGCATCAGGGGCGCGACCGGCGTGTTCGGCCATACCGGCAGTCCGGCGTCGGCGAGCACGTGGATGGCTTCCTGCACGTTGGTCGGCACCGGAATGCACTGCGATTGCGCTCTTCCGATCAGTTCCTGCAGTTCGCTTTCGAGCATGGCGATACGTCCGGGGGCGATCTCCTCGCTCATGATGTATGAGGCGGCGGCAAGGTCGAAGTGGTCGCACATCCATTCCGCATAGGCGAGGCGATAGTAGGCGAATGAGGCGTCTTCCCGGTCAAGCGCGACGTTCAGCGCGTTGAGGCATGCCGCACGTGCCGGATCCCAGTCCTCGGCACGCCCCAGCTGCACGGCGAGCTTGAGGTGCGACAGCGGGTATGCGGGGGCGTAACGCACCATGGCGTTCAGATGCGGCAGCGCGGCATCGACGCCTTTGACTTGGGCGAGCAGGTCGGCAAGCTCCATATGCATGTAGAACAGGTTGTCGGGAATGAGCACCGTTCTTTCGCCTTCGGTGGCGAACATGCGGTTGTAGATGACGCGTTCCGCATATGAATTGAAGTACCGCGGCACGCCCGGATTTTCAGCGAAGATCCGGTCCATGCGTTCGAGTGTGGACTGGGCGGATTCGATGGCCCGCTCGACGTCTCCGGAGAACAGCATGTCTCGTGCCTTCAGACGTTCGTCATCGAGGGATTGCGCCAGTTCGAATGAGAAGTCGGGCGTGTCTTCGCCGTCAATCAGCGCGCTGGTGACCTGCGGCGCCAATTCGGTCAATTCCGGATCGGATATGGAATTGATGATGTCCATGGCCTGTTTGGCTTTGGCCACCGATTCGAGTCCGTCGCTTTGCGCAAGACGATGGAACTCCCCCACGGCGCGCTGCAACAGGTCGACACGCTGGATGGACAGGCCCATCATGTTCTCACAGCCGAACAACTGCGCCGTGCCGTCATCAAAACGAATGTCGGACAGTTCGGGTTCTTCTTGGCTTCCCGCCGGTGAGAATCGGCTGTCACGAAGGTCGAAGGCCGCATCGATGGGTTTGAGCGCGCCTTTGCCGTCCACGTCCATTTCGGCGTCGAACATGCGGTATGTGGCGGTTGGATGGGCCAATCCGTCAGTGTCGAGCCGCTTCAGGAACTCGTCGCGGGCGAAGGTGACGGTCACCAAGTTGCGTACGGTCGGGTTTTTGCGCAGCTGCGCCATCGGATCGTCGTCATCATCATCGAGGTAGGTGTCGTACTCCGTTTTGTCGCTGGCGTCGTCCCGCATGGAGGCGTCGTCATCATCGGCGCGTCCGTCCGGTACCGCGAACGCCATTTCGTCGAAGTCGATGTCTTTCATCAGGTCTTCGAACTGGCCGTCCACCGTATCGTCTCCAATGCCAACGCTATCCGAGCCATCCGAATCGTCGGAATCGATTGATTCGGATGAGATATCGGTGGTTCTCGGAGTGACGGGCCGAGCCGGATCGCCATGGTAGTCGCCGTCCTTTGGAGCGGCTTTGGATCCGGATGGCCTCATGTCTCCGGTACGGATGCGTTCGAAGGCGCTTAACGCCTCGCTCATCAACTCGCTGATGGCGGAATCCTGTTCGGCTACGGCCTCTTCCAGACCAATCGAATCGATGTGCATCGACACGCGTTTGACATTCGGATCGGCTCCGAAGCTCAGCGCGGCCATCATGAGTCCGACGCGCAGATTGTAATCGACGCTCATACGCGTGCGTTCGACGTCGGTCAGGTCGATCCACGCGCGGCGCGATACGTCGTATCGGGTGAACGGCATCATGGACACTCCAGCAGAAGTGAAGCCGATTGCGACTTCGCCGTCGCTGAGGTCGCACCGGAAGTCGACGTCGAAACGGTATGGCAGGCGCAGGCTGCGCAGCAGACGGGACATGGTCTGCCGGTACACCCATTCGGAACCTCCGTCGGCGCCGGAATCGCCTTCCAACACGTTGTCCTTGGTTGATTCGGCGACTTCACGCCGGAAGTCGGCCGCGATATCCGCCAGTCGGCTGGCGGCCTGGATGCCGTCTTCCCGGTTCGGGTCGAGGATCGCGCCGAACCGGTCGTCCGGTTTCAACGCGATCAGCGCCGGATTCTCCAGCAGGGCGAAGTCGATCTGCGCGGCTTCGGCACGCGTCACCGTGTCCTCCGTGGGGAGAGCGCCGATGCGTGCATTACGTTCCAGCCATGAGCTGACGGCGGCGAAGCGGTTGAGGTTGCCCTCGATGTTGAGGGCGCACAGCACTGCCGAGAACGGCAGGGAGGAATCCCATGCGAAGAAGTAGCATCCGGAATAGCTGGATGTGTACAGGCGCAGCGGTTCCGCTCCGTGCACAGCTTCGAGCCCTTGATCGGTATCGAGCGCGTGGGCTTCGCGCATCAGATCGGCGAAGTAGTCTTCCAGGCCGGAGGCGCGCATGCCATGCGACCGGGCGCTCATGGTGTCTCTGATGGACCGTCGGATGGCGCCTATGGGCGCTTCGCGGTTGAGCCTGCGGAAAATGTTGCCGGAACCGAAGCCGACGAGCAGGCCGTTCATCTGTGGAAGCATGTAGGCGGCGAAGAACGCGATGGTGATGGCGTCCCGATATTCGAGGTCGAACCGCATATTCGCTGGCAGGTTGGCGCGCATTTGCTCAAGCGTGTAACGGCTGCCGGTTTTGAGCCATGAGGCGAGCCACATCATGCGACCGCCCGGCATGCGTCCCACGACGCCGCCTTGCGTGGCGCGCACCGTTTTCGGATTGCGGCTGGCCGCATGGCCGAGTCTTGGACCGTCCGCCAACGTAAGGGTTTCCTCTTTGACGAAGACGAACCGCGGTTCGAGTTCCTGCGTGTCCATGTCCGGATCGGTGCCGGCGAAGACACGCGCTTTGCCGTCCGCGAGCGCGATTTGGGCGAAGTGGTCGCTGTCGGTGAACAATCCGATGGAGAAGGCATGGCCGTGGGTCTGCGGCAGTTGGGCCCATCCGAGGCGGAATCCTCCGGGCACGCCTTCGAATCCGTCGATGACGTGTCGTTTGATGAGCGGATTAAGCCGGATGGCGTTGCGGGTCAGTTCGTCGACGATGTCGTCGGGCTTGTCAAGCGCCTTGCCGAAGGGGTTGGCGTGGATGTGGCGCGGCGTGGCCTGGTTGACGAGTCGCCGCACATTTTGCCTGACGCGTTCGAGCATGGTCCGGTTATGTTCCGGTTGGCTGGTCGGGTCTGATGGTGTGCGGTGAGACATGTGTGCCATTCTTTCAATCCAACGCGACATGAAGCTATTAGAATAATGACGTGACTTTTTCGAAGCAGCGTTTTCAGGCACGTCGTCGTATGTGCGCAGCCATTGTAGTCGCTTTCGCGGTGATGGTGGCGGTCGAGTGCGTGTTGTGCAATATGCCGTTTTGGCGTTCCTTGGCCGCATCGGGTGATTCCGCCGCCGCGTACAACGTGCTAGGCCCTGGGCTCGAACGTACTGACGAGGGGTTGTTGAAGGTCACCGATCCGACGCAGGCATATATGCAGGTCGATGCGGATGGCTCGTCGGAATATGTTCGTATGGATCCGGTGTCTTCGAAGGCGTTGGATAAGGCAGCCAGACAATCGGAGCAGGTGTTGCGCACGGTTCGTGTCCGTCCTGATGTCAATCGCAGGGCCGGTACGGTCAATTCGGTGTCGGTGTCTTCGCCGCGTTCGCTGTATGTGCATGCGGCGGCTGCAGGTGGTTCGGTGTGCGTGCGGATTGTCGAGCCGAAGGGTTCGCTGATTCCGTTTGATGCGGTGCGTGCGAATGTGCGTGTACCGTTCGCGTTGAATCCGTTGCGTATCGGCGTGATGGCGGCCGTGTTGGCGATGGTACTGGTGTGGAGGCCTGGTTCGCGGTTGTGGCGGATGCCGTTGGATACGACGAGTGTGAGGCAGCGTGCGTGGCTGGGGGCGCTGCTGGCGGTGCCTGTTGTGGTCACTTGTGCCGTTGTGGTGTGGCAGCTGGTGGAGGCGGCTCCGTTGAGCTTCCATACGAAAGGCACGTACACGTATGATTTCGACCAGTACGATTACGTGGCAAGGGCGCTGCTTGATGGTCACGCGTGGTTGGATTTGGATGTGCCGGATGCGTTGCGTGACGCGGCGGATCCGTATGATGTGGCCACCCGGCAGCGGTTGCTTGCCGATGGCGTAAGCCCAGTGTATTGGGATTACGCGTTCTATCAGGGGCACTGGTATTCGTATTTCGGTGTGGTTCCCGCGTTGTTGTTGTTCCTGCCGTATCGGGCGGTCACATCGTTGTTCGTCGATGGCGGGCTGATGATGCCCTGCGGTGCGGCCGTGCCGCTGCTGATGCTTGGTTTTCTGGTATTCGGATGTCTGCTGGTGATTCGTGTGATATCCCGAATTCGTCCGAATGCGCCGTTGGCTGCGGTCAGTATGCTGTGCGTGTTCATGCTGTTGGCTTCCAATGGTTTGTATCTGTGGTATCGGACGAATTTCTATTCGGTGCCGATCGCCGCCTCCCTGTTTCTGAGCGTGTTGGGATTGTGGCTGTGGTTGGGCGCCGCCAAGCGGGTGCCGGTGTCAGGCGATCGGATTCGTGAGGTTGATGGCACGCAGTCGTTGTCGTTGCCCCATCTGGCTGCAGGCTCGATGTGCATTGCGGCCAATCTGGGGTGCCGTCCGCAGTTCATTCTCGTGGCGTTGCTGGCTTTCGTAATATTCTGGCCGCAGATTCAGTCGATTTTCCGTCACGCCTCCAATGATTCCTCCCTTCCCCATATGTCGGTCTGGCGTCTGATGCGCGCGCCGTTGGCCGCATTGCTTCCCGCGTTGATTGTGATCGTTCCTCTGCTGGCGTACAACGTGGTCCGGTTCGGATCACCGCTCGACTTCGGCACCTCATATCAGATGACGGTCACGGATATGACCAGTTATCGGCAGCCATTGTCGAATCTTGCGCTGACCGTCGCATATTACCTGTTCCTGCCGTTGCGGTTCACGGATGCGTTTCCGTTCCTCGCCGTCAGTCCGGCGCCTCTTCCCACTTGGGGATTTACCGAGGCAATGCCTGGCGGCTTATTCACGATAGCTCCGTTGACGTTGGCCGCGCTGGCCTGCCCGTTCCTCTACCGGCGTATGCGCAAGGCCGGGCGTACGAACACATGGCTGTTGTTGACATCCAGCCTGGCATTGGGATTGCTGCTTGTGGTGATTGACTCCCGCATGGCTGGTTTGGGATGGCGGTACATCGCCGATTTCGGATGGCTGTTTGCCTTGGCCGCGTTGCCTTCGTTGCTGATCGTACTTGATTGCGGCAAGCCACGTCTGCGTTGGGTATGTCGTGCCGGATTCCTCGCGCTGCTGCTGTTCACGCTGGTTGTCGCGCTGATGTCGTTGTTCCTGCCCGGGCGTGACGATGAGATGTTGCGCAACAATCCCGCCCTCTATCTCGACGTGCAGTCCTGGTTCATGTTGGGTTGACGTCCGACATAAGCTACATCCAGTAAAAATTCAGGTTTCTTTCCTGATTCATATAGCAGTTTTTCCGGTTTGCTCTGAGTTTCATCGGCAATCATAACGATTGTCATCATTGTTGCTTTGAGTTATGTTCCGGGGGTCGCCAACCATGAAACCGCTTTCGCCGCCACGCAACCATCCTCGGGCCGCACGTTGGATGCCAAAGGCGACATCGTGCTGCTCACCACCGAACTGGGCCGCGACGACAACGCCGTGCAGGACCAGGTCGTCAAACTCGATGCCGAAACCAGCAGTGTGACGCGACTGTTGGATTTCGGCAGCCTGTTCGCCGATTACAAGGCGTCCGCCACGCATGCGGGCACGGACGATTCGGATGAACTGCCGGTGAACCTGCGCGCGGTTGCGCCTGCAGTTCGTTACAATCGGCGGTATGGGTTTCTTCGGCGTTGGCCGCCACGTCCGGAACGGTCCGCATCGAAGCGGACGGTACCGCATACGACCCCGCCGTGAAACGCGATCTGAAGCATGTCGAGGATCTGGTCGGCCGCGTGCGGCGCGAAGAGATTCCGAACGCCTACTACAAGGCGGCTTCGATTCGTGAGGCGATCGACCTGCCGTTGAAGAAGCACAAGGTGCCGGAAAGCGAACGTCAGGCGATCATCGGCAATCTGTTCGCGCATTTCGATCTGGCTTCCGTGGCCCGCGAGCCGGCCTCCGCTTTGGATAGCGAGAAGCGGCATCTGCTGGCGATCGCGGCCGCGTTGAGCTTCTCCCCCGCTGCGATCGTCGCCGACGAGCCGACCAAGGGATTGGACGAGGTGGCGTCGGCGCGCGTGGCGAAGGCCCTGTTCAGCTATGACAAGCAGGTGGTGTTCGCCACGCATGACACGGATCTGATCGTCCGTCCGGAATATGCGATCGGCCGCGTGCTCGTTGTCGACGACCATCGTGTGGTGTTCGACGGCGCGCCTCGTGAGGCGGTCGATTTTTACACGGATTTGGTTCGTTCGAAGTATGAGGCGGCGAAGGGCGACAGGGCGTAGAAGAGATTTCGGACTCGGCAGTCCGTTCAGCCGATCAGTTCGTTGACGGTGTCGATCACCACGTACACGTTATGCCGGAAATCGTCCGGTTCGGGCAGTAGTGAGATGGCCAGATAGCCGTTGGAGGTCATGTCGAAGAAGTAGCCGGGCTGTCCGGATACGCCGTGGCGTTCGATCATGTGCAGCACCAGCTCGTTCTCGTCGAGCACGCTGGGCACGCGCAGCAGTACGTTCCATCCGCCTTCGGCACGCAATACGCTGACGAGACTGGATCCAGCCGACTTTGGCATGCGGTGCGGCGAGCATTTTCGAAAAACCGTCCAACGCGAATGTGAGCGCGCCACGCTCCCCCGCGAGTCGTGCGTTGCCTTCGAATGGTTCCAAATCGTAATCGTAGAACACTTCGTCGGCGATGATGGCCACGTCGTGGTCCCGGCACAGGCGGACGATCGCCTCGCGTTCCGACGGTTTGACGTACGAACCGGTCGGATTGTTGGGGTTGATGAGCACCAGCGCGCGGATGCGATTGCTGTCCGGGCCTTCCAGCGCGGTTTTCAGTTCGGCCACGTCGATGTACCAGGAGCCGTCGAATCGTTGTTGGTATTCGATCATGTCGACGCATTCGAGGCGTGCGATCGATTCGATGAGCGGATAGCCGGGTTTCGGTGCGAGCACGGCGTCACCGGCATCACACAGCAGTTTGATAAGCCACGAGTAGGCTTCGGAAGTTGAACTGAGGATGTACAGGTCGTCCGGCGAGCAATGGCCGATTTCCTGCATGTCAAGGAACGCGGCCAGCGCCTCACGCGCGTAGCGTTGGCCGCGCGGGTCGGCGGAGTAGATGTCCGGCACAAGATCCGGAGCCAGCGCGTGCCGTGTCGGATTGGAGTCGTTGAGCTTGCCGAGCGGTCTGCCGGCTGTTTTGGCGGTGGCTTCCGCCTTGGCGATGGGATTGGGCTCACTGATGTCGACTCTTGAGGAAAAACGCATGCTCTCCACCCTACTCCATGGACTGCCGTCTTCCATCTGCGGCACATGGAACAACGAAAAAGGCCGTCCGATTCGTCGGACGGCCTTGTGACAACCTAATCGGTCAACACATCACTTCTGCTTGGTGCTCGCGTAGTATGCGGCGCCGATGATGCCGGCCTCGTTGTGCAGCTTGGCTGCGACGATCGGGGTCTTGATGTCGATGTACGGCAGGAACTTCTCGGAGACGCGGGACACGCCACCGCCGACGACGAACAGCTGCGGGTCGAAGTAGAACTCCATGAGGGAGTAGTACTTGGTCAGGCGCTTCGCCCACTTCTTGTAGCTCATGTCGAGCTTCTCGCGGATGGAGGATGCGGCGTACTTCTCCGCGTCGCCCTTGCCCTTGAGCAGTTCCAGATGGCCGAGCTCGGTGTTCGGAATGAGCTCGCCGTTGAAAATCAGCGCGGTGCCGATGCCGGTGCCCAGCGTGGTGGCGATGACGAGGCCATCCTGGCCCTTCGCGGCGCCGAACTGCTGCTCGGCAAGACCGGCGGCGTCAGCGTCGTTCACCACGGTGACCGGACGACCGCAAGCTTCGGAGAACACTTCGGTGACGTCCACGCCGACCCAGGACTGGTCCAGGTTGGCCATGTAGCCAAGCTTCTCGCCCACATGAATCGGAGCCGGGAAGGCGATGCCGACCGGAGCGGACTCCGGAACCTCGAAATGCTCGAGCTGCTGGCGAACGATTTCGCCGACGGCCTTCGGAGTGGACACCTCCGGGGTGAGGATCTTCAGACGCGGTTCGGCGAACTCGCCCTTCTCGAGGTTAACCGGGGCGGCCTTAATTCCGGAGCCACCAATGTCAACGCCGAATGCCTGTGCAGTCTCAATCATCTTCAACCTCTCTATCAAGGTATGTTATGGGTGTATTCGAACCGGTACGTGTTATGGTAACTCGAAACATGCCCAAAATCGCGCGCGACATGCACAAATGGTGAGAACGATTGCATAAATTGCAATACTTAACCGAGTAAATATTTCATCGCCTGTTTTGCAAACGATTCGTCCCACGTCGGTAGAGGCTCCGACGTGGGACGAATCGTCAATCGCGTGATCGCCGCGCGTTGGGAAACGCGTGGGCCACGGTGTTACTTCAGCGGCGGCATCGGCTGCCATTCCGGATCATGCAGCAGCTTGCGCGAATCCCACCATCCCTTGGCGATCTGAACGATGCCGGTCTTGAAATGCTCGCGGTCCACCATCGTCAGTCGAATCACTTCCTTGACCGCGGTCAGCACCGTACCCAGGCCGAACAACAGCGGACGGTAATCGCCGTACGTCATGAAGTATCGGGCCATGTAGCCGCGGTTGCGCATGATGTGGTAGCGGTTCATGTCGGAAGTGGAGTTGAGCTGGCGCACGCCGGCGATGTCCCAATTGCCGATCTCGCGCGTACGGCGCAGCACCACGTCGGGCACGACGATCGGATTGGTGACCTTGCTGGCACGATAGCCGTACATCGTGTCGTCCCAATAGATGAAGAAACGCGGGTCGGGCAGACCGATCTTCTCGACGATGTTGCGGCGGAACAGGCCGCCTTCGAAGCACAACGTGTCCATCACGCGATAGCCAGCCGGGCCGAACGCAGCCGGTGCGATCGGGTTCGGAATGCCGAGCGGGACGATGAAATCGTACTGCCAGTAGAACGGACCGCCATCATAGTCGTAGCGGCTTCCCTGAATCACGTCGTGCCGATCGGTCCACTTGGCCAAGCGCTCGATGCCTTCCGGCATGACGGCGACGTCGTCGTCCATGACCCAGAACCATTCGGCACCCAGCTCGTACGCCTTCTTCACACCTGCGGAGAAACCGCCCGCACCACCGAGGTTGTCGGTCTGCGGCGCGTAGACCACACGGTTCTCGTTGCCGGACAGGTCGGCCACGGTGGTGCCCCACTGCGCGGTGAGCTTGGCGCTGAATTCTTCGACCATGCCATGGGTCTTGTCACTGTGCTCGTTGTCCACGACGATGATGCGCCACGGGGCGACGGTAAGCTTCTCGATGGATTCGAACAGGGTGGCGAGCAGCTGCTGGCGCTTGTAGGTCACCACGACGATAGCCAGCTTTTCGATGGTCTTCTTCGCAACTTGCTTTTCAGTCATACGTTCCATTCTTGCACCGGCCCTCAACCACACATCGGCCATGTTCGATATGGAGCCGAGCACGGGCATAATCCGCGACAAATATGGACAGAACCTTGCACGGCACGAACTTGTTTGCCATAATGAACCGCGTATGCAGGGGAATCCGTATGACGGATTGAGATGGGCGTGGACGTCCGAACCCTTTGAACCTGATGGTTGACACCAGCGTAGGGAGGCATGGCCATATGGCTGATGTGATTTCCGTAACCAATTCCGATTCCGCGTTCGACGCTTCGAAGGGCGTCACGCGAACCAATCTTCCCCCATTCGCGCAGCGGCTGCGCAAAGCCGCCGACCTCGTATGGGAGGAAGGCTACAGGCAGCCGTTCATCCGCGAACTGGGCGAAGGCACTCTGCCGCGCGAGAAGTTCGCGTTCTATCTGCTGCAGGATTTCCGTTATCTTAACGACTACGCCAGAGTGCATGCTTTGGGACTGGCCAAAACAGACGATCCGGAGATCATGGCGTTCATGCTCAACGTGCAGAACGGCGCGTTGAATGTGGAGTCGACCGTGCACCGCACGTATCTGGCCAGCTACGGCATCACCGACGAGCAGATGAACAACGTGCGCCAGTCGGCGTTCGCCCGCGCGTACACGTCGAACATCCTTTCCATCGCCTATGGCAAGGACATCCTCGACATTCTCGTGGCCGTGCTCCCCTGCGCTTGGGTGTACGCGGATTACGGATATCGTCTTGCCCATGAATTCGCCGACACGCTCGATGTGAACCAGTACAAGAGCTGGGTGGACATGTACAAGACCGACGAGTTCTGGCAGGGTTCGGCTTGGCTGATCGAGCATATCGAGAAACTCGCCGCCGAGGTGAGCGAGGAACGTAAGCAGGAGCTGGTCGATATTTTTGTGACCGGCGTTGAGAACGAGTACATGTTCTGGTCCAGCGCGTACGACATGCAGTACACGTGGAAGCCCGAATGGGATCAGGAGAGCTGATTCTCCGGCACGCTCTCTTCCGATTGTTTATTTCCATATGAAGCGGCCCGCCTTCCGATTGGTTTCGGAGGGCGGGCCGCTTCATATAACGTTCGGATCGCTATTCGCGCACGAGACGAATGTGCTCCACGTCGTCACGCTGGGAACGACGGTAGAGCACGAAACGGTTGCCGATGACCTGCACGAGTTCCGCGCCAAGCTGTTCGGCGAGACCTTCGCCGGCCTCCTTGGCGGTCAGACCGGAACCGTCGAGCACGGAGCATTTGATGAGCTCGCGCTTCTCGATGGTCTCGTCCGCCTGTTTGACGGCGTTTTCGCTCAGATCGTTCTTGCCGACCTGGATGAGCGGATTGAGTTTGGTGGCCAGGCCGCGCAGCTGCTTGACCTGCTTTTTGGTAAGTGCCATATGTGTTCCATTCCTATCTACAAATACCCGCTCAAGCCTAGCGTGAGGACGGTATTTGCCCATCCGCCCGCAACGCACCGGTCATAACAGCACGCCCGGCACGACCAGTGCGACGAGATAGACGAGCACCACGATCGCCACGGCCACGTCCATGCCGGTGACGCGCATGACACGCCAATGCGTGCGCGTCGCACCTTCCTCATAGCAGCGCGCGTCCAAGGCGAGGCTCAGGTTGTCGGCGTGGCGGATGGCTGCGGCGAAGACCGGCACGACGACCGCCACCATCGCTTTGATGCGTACTACGAACGAACCTGTTTCGACGCTGCCGCCGCGCGCCGACTGCGCGTCGATGATTGCTTTCGTTTCCACACCAAGCGTCGGTAGGAAACGCAGGGCGAGGCTCATCACCAATGCCGTCTCCTGCGTGTGCAGGCCGAATCTGGCGAACGGTGACAGCAATGATTCGAACGCGTCGGTCATGGCGGTCGGTGTGGTGGAGGCAAGGAACATCGCTCCGATGACGATGACCACGGCGAACCGGCATGCGTAGAGTATGGCGATGCGGATGCCGTCATCGGTGATGGGAATCGGCCCGAGGCTCGCCACCGTGGTGCCGGTGCGCACGAAGAAGATGTTCAGCAGGCCGCAGAAAACGAACAATGCCAGGAACACGCGCACGGAAGCGGCCAATCGGCCTACATTGATGCGTCCGGCCGCGGCGATCACGCCGGCGAACACCACGGCAAGCAGCAATTGCCAGAATGAGCCGATGGCGAACGCGGAGAACATGAGCGCCAATGCGGACAGCATGCCCACGCGCGGATCGAGGCGTTCCAACAGGGTCCGCCGCTTCCCCACGGTCGCGGTGTCCGAGCCGGCGGCGTCCACGGATGATTCCGCATCCGGCTCCTCTTCGCAGGTGGCTTTCACTGTGGATTCCGTGGATTCCTTAGAGTCCGCACGTTTCGCCGGCTTGCCCAATATGATGGTACGGTCGGCAAGCTCGTCTACTTCATCCTGCGAATGCGAGATGAGCAGTATGGTCACGCCGCGTGATTTGAGCTCGTGGATGAGCCCGTGCACGCGTGCGGCGGCCTCCTCGTCAAGACCTGCGGTCGGCTCGTCCAGAATCAACGCTTTCGGCTCGCATGCAATCACGCCGGCGATCGCCACCAGTCGCTGCTGGCCGCCCGACAGGTCGAACGGCGAACGGTCTCGCAGATGTTCGATATGCAGCAGCCGCATGGCCTGCATGGCGCGTTCCATCGCCTCGGACGTATCCAATCCCAGGTTGGAAGGCCCGTATGCGACGTCTTCGGCCACGGTGTCGGCGAACAGCTGCCGTTCCGGATGCTGCATGACGTAGCCGACCGTACGGCGCAGCCTCGCACGGTTTTTGCGATTGAGGGGCTTCGTTCCGCCGTTCGCCTTCGCAGTGGCCACGGCGATGCCGTCGATGACGATCGAGCCTGTCGTGGGTTTCTCCAACGCGCACAGCATGCGCGCCAATGTGGTTTTGCCGGCGCCATTGCGTCCCATCAACGCCACTGTCTCGCCTTTGCCGATGCTGAACGACAGGTGGTTGAACACGTCACGTTCGGCGTCCACGTAACGATACGATATGTCGCGTGCTTCGATGAGCGTTTCGGCGGGCTCATCATCAATGCGTTTCGGCAGGCCCACCGATTGAACCGGCATCCGAAGCCGCTCGTCGGCGGGGCCATCGCCTACGATGTGGCCTGCTTCCAGCTGAATCACACGGTCGGCATGTTCCAACTCGTCCGCATGGTGCGTGACGAGAATGATGGTGGTGCCGCGGTCCTGGAGTTCGTCCAGCACCCGCATGATGTCGGCGCGCCCTTGCGGGTCGAGCATGGCGGTCGGCTCGTCGAGCACGAGCACGTCGGAATCCATCGCCAGCATGCCGGCGATGGCGATGCGTTGTTGTTGGCCGCCGCTCATGCGCGTCGGGTTGGAAGCGCGATAGTCGCTCATATCCACGGCGTCCAGCGAACCGGAGATGCGCAGGCCGATCTCATCATGCTCAACCGCAAGATTCTCCGGTCCGAACGCCACGTCGTCTTCGGTGACGGTGGTGACGATTTGGTCTTCGGGATGCTGGAACACCGCGCCGATGCCGCAACGGGCGGTTCGATACTCGTCGGCGTGCGCACCGGACTCGTCGAACACCACATTGCCTGACAATACGACATATCCCTCATCGGGAGCCACCAGTCCGGCGATGACACGTGACAGCGTGGATTTGCCCGAACCGTTCGGTCCGGCCAGACAGATGCGTTCGCCACGGCGGATGTCAAGGCTCACACCGTCAAGCGCCCATGTCGCGCCGCCATCATAGGTGAATCGCACATCGCGTAGCGTTATGATCGGCGCATTGGTCGTAACCATAAAATCTTCCTTCACCAGCACTGTATGGAATTCTCGGGGAAAACAAGACGGAGGAACCCTCCGGTGGATGCGGACGGTCCCTCCATGTTCATTTCAATGGGAAACAAACGAAGCTCAACGGTTCAGCAGGTTGGAGATCGGCTTGTAGATCAGGAACGTGACCACGCCGTGGATGGTGAACTTCAACGCGTTGAACGGCAGGAGCGCCGGCACTATAAGCGCCACGACCTGCGCGGTGGTCATGTGCGCGTAGAACGGCGTGACGATGATGTTGCCGACGATGGCGACGGCGAGCGCCACGACAGCGCCGACGATGATGCCGATCAGCGCGCCCTTGCGCGTCTTGTTCTTTTTGTAGATGAGCGATGCCGGCACGGACAGGGCCAATGCCACGAGCACGGCCATCAGGGTGCCCCATGGGTTGGTGAACAGGTGCGGCACGAAGCCGAGCACGCTGACGATGACGGCTGCGGCCGGGCCGAACGCGAAGCCCGCGACGAGGCAGACGATGCCGGATGGGTCGTATTTGAGCCATTGCACGCCTGGGATGATTGGGAATTCGATGAAGCTGACGGCCATGGACAGCGCCACGAACAGCGCGTACATGGCGATGCGTTTGGTGGACCAGCGGCCGGAGTCGGCGACGCCTGTGGAGTGCGCGTTGTCCGGACGGGTCATCGGCTTGTCTGCGGCCTGATCAGCTGCGGTATTGGAGGTATTGCTAGGAGAGGATACACTCATGTTGAGCTCCGTTTCTTCCATCCGGACTGTAACCGTTGGCCCCGGATTCTCACCGGATCAGCCGCTTTCGCGGGTCGCGGGCTTCGGTATGGGGCCGTTATGAATGCCGGTCGTGCCGTTACCGCCAGTAAGGATTTTCACCTTCCCTGAAACTTGCTTGTCCATATATACACCCGCCATGCGATATGCGCAACCTGCGTTCCGTTTTCGTCTTGCGATTCGGAACGCAGTCTGCGCACGCCGCGACAGCGGGCATGTTATGACAGCAGGCCGAGCAGATCGTCCTTGCTGAGCGTGCCGACGCCGCCGGATGCGGTGCCGTCGGTGAATTGGCACGCCAGCTCGTTTTTCTTTTCCTGCAGTTTCAGAATGCGTTCCTCGATGGTGTCTTTGGCCACGATCTGGTATACGTTCACGTCCTGGGTTTGGCCGATACGGTGCGCGCGGTCGGTTGCCTGGTTCTGCGCGGCGGCGTTCCACCATGGATCGGCGTGCACCACCACGGACGCGCCCACGAGGTTCAGGCCCGTGTTGCCGGCTTTGAGCGAGATGAGGAATACGGGCACGTCGTTGCCGTTGAATTCGTCGACCAGTTCCACACGGCGTTTCTTCGGCGTCTCGCCGGTGATGGTGTAGTATTCCACGCCTTGTTCGGCGAGTCTGGCGCCGATGAGTTCGAGGAACGAGGTGAATTGCGAGAACACGAGGACCTTTTTGCCTTCGCCCATGCATGTGGCCACGAGTTCGGCGATGGCGTCGAGTTTGGCGGAGGCGTTCTTCGCGTCGGCGTATACGAGTCTTGGATCGCAGCAGATTTCGCGCAGCAAGGTGAATTCGGCGAGGATGCGGATCTTCTTGGTGTTGAAGTCGGCGTCCGACGCCTTGGTGAGCGTGGCGCGTAGCCGCTGTTCGTGTGCGGCGTACAGTTTGCGCTGCTCTCCTTCCAGTTTGACGGTGAGCACGTTCTCGAATTTGTCGGGCAGGTCGGTGAGCACGTCTTTTTTCAGACGGCGTTTGATGAACAGTCCCACCAATGCCTGCAGTTTGTCGGCCATGACGGAATGTTCCGGACCGGGAGCCATGATCGGCTGCTCGTATTTTTCGCGGAATTTCGTATAGGTGCCGAGCAGTCCGGGCATGAGGAAGTCGAAAATGCTCCACAGTTCGCTCAACCGGTTTTCGATTGGCGTGCCGGTCAGAGCGAAGCGATGGTCGGCCGTGACCTGTTTGACCGATTTGGCCACCTTTGTGGCATGGTTTTTGATGTATTGCGCCTCGTCGAGCGCCATCAGCGCGAAATGGCAGGCTGCGTAATCGTCCACGTCGCGACGCAGCAGATCGTAGGAGGTGATCACCACGTCGGTGCCGTCGTACGTCGTTTGCGCGCTTCGATGAGCGAGAGCAGCTGCACGGATTTGCCGAGGCCCATCTCGTCGGCGAGGATGCCGCCGAAGCCCTTGTCCCACAGGGTGGACAGCCATTGGAAGCCCTCCACCTGGTATGGGCGGAGCACGGTTTTGAGCCGTTCGGGCACTTCGTAGCGTTTCGGATCGACGATCTTCACATCGTTGACATAGTCCACGAACGAGGCGCTTTTGCCTTCGTCGTCCACTTGGGAGTCCAGCAGGAACGCTTGGTATCCGGGGATTTTGATGATGCCGGAGTCGAGCTGTTTTTCACTCAGGTCGAGGTCCGTGGACACTTGGTCGAGCTCATGCAGGTCGGCTTCCTTCAAATCCACGAACGTGCCGTTCTTGAGCCGATGGTAGCGGCGTTTTCTGCGGTAGGAGTCAAGCAGCGCGCCGACTTCGTTCATCGGCACCTCGTCGGCGATCGGTGAGATTTCAACGAGGTTCGAGTCGATGGACAAGCCGACCTTCACCGATGGCGGGTTGGGCTGCATCATGCCATCGAATGCCGCCGTGGAGAAGACCTGGCCCACCGATTTGAGGATCTGCACGCCGTCGGTGAGCATGAGCAGGATAGCCTGCTCATCCTCTTCTTTGACGCGTGCCACGTCGATGGAGCTCCATGTAGGGCACAGCTGGCGTACCACCTGCACGGCGAACGATTCCCGTGACAGGTCGCGTTTGACCTGCGAGGCTCTTGAACGTGAATCGGGGTTGATCACGCCGCGCAGTTCTTTGGCGGTGGGCACCAGTTGGAAGGTGAAGTCGCCGTATTTCGCCATCGCTTCGCAGGTGATGCCGTACAAATCGCGGTCCAGATAGAATTCGATCCGGCATTCGGTTCCCACCGCTTCGGTCACTTCCTGCGGAATGTCGAATCCGATGCCCGCTTCGGTGAGTTTCGGCACGATGGTTCGGGCGAACATGGGCCAGTCGTTTTCGGCGATGAACACGCCGTCCGGATCGTCGGAACACAGGTCAGGCAGCACCTGCAATGCCGGGCGCAGTTTATCGGTGCAGCGGAAGAGCCCGTCGATGCCTATCCTGTCCGTCGCCGTGGAATCGTCGGGACGTTCGCGGCTGAAAACGTAGAAGCCGTTGCGTCCGTTGATGACATCGGAGATGCTTTGGTTCGATGTGATGCGCACGCCCGACGCGGTGCCCTCATGCACGAAGGACGCCTTGAACGTGAAGGTGGGGTCGCCTTCGACAATGTCAAGGCCGAACGGCTCGCCTCCTTCGTTGGCCATGTGGATGCGGCTTGGCCCGGATTCCTTGGTGCGTTGGAAATCCTCGATAAGCAATCGTCTCAGCCCGTCACCGTCCGACGTGCGCAGGAAACCGCGGGCCTTCGACTCGTGTTCCTTGTATTCGTCCTGTGTCACGGCGTGGAACAGGTCGAGCAGGTCGCATGCCTCCCAATCGGTGAGGACGAGTTCACGGTCGACGCGTACCGCTTCGCCGTAATAGTATCCGTTTTGCAGTTGGGCCGCCGTTCTGGATGCGATCACCTGCTGCAGGAAGCGGTATAGCTTCAGCGAGAAGGGGTCGAGCATGTCCGGAGTGTGGGTGAACGCGAGTTTTTTGCCATATGACTCGTATGTTCCCGTCCGCATGTCGGCCACGAATCTTGAGATGTTTTTGAGCGCATAGTCGGCGTCGCCGCATCCGATGCGCAGGGACAGGCGCAGGGCGTCATGGCCGTTGATCAGCGTGGGCTCGAGGTACACGCTTCCCGGTTTGACGTCGACCGGCGCGCTTGATTTGCGTTTCGGTTTGGCGGCTCCCTGTCCGGAGGCGCCACGTTGTTCCTCGATCAATCGGCTTTTCGCGTTGATGATTCGTTTCAGCACGTCGAGTTGGGCGTTCTCGCCGGCGTTGTTGCTTTTCGCATCGAGGGAGCGCATGTAGTCGGCGAGGGCCCGGGGTGTTGCGGCTGCGGCGTGGAATCCCCGGAATCGTTCCGGCTGCTGCAGGAACAGCAGCAGCATGGCGGCTACGTGCTTGCACATGCCGGTGTACCGGCGGCTGGTGGAGGAAGCCGAGTCGTCATCATCGTTGACGTGGCCGTACGTGCTGCCGGAGCCGAAATCGTCGTAGTCGTCGACGTAATCGTAGTCGTCGTCATCGTCGAAGCTGCGGTATTTCGGACTGTTGTGGTAGTCGAAGGTCCGGTAGGAACCGTAGCCGCGCTGCGAACCGCTGAATGCCGGGCAGGAGCAGTAGCGTGCCAGAAACAGCTCGTCGGCGAAATCAAGCGTGGCTTGCACTTCGTAACGGCTGGAGGGTGAGGTGGTGCCCCGTATGGTGGCATACAGGGTGATGCGGTTGGATGCGGTGTCGTTCAGGCAATGCAGGTCCTCCATTTTGGAACGCCATTGGTTGGCGATGCCGCGGGCGCGCTGCAGTACCGGCTGGCTGCATTCGCTGCGCAGCTCGTCGGAAAGCCATGCCAGAGTGTCCGCCACCTGAACCCCCATCGTTCGTACGTTTGTTCTCATGCAACCATACCAGCGCGGTGGAACAGCAAAAGCCGCGGCCCGATCCGGACCGCGGCATGTTATCGCCCGTGTTGCGTCAGCGGCAGCGTTTGGTCAGCGGCTGCCATGGGTCGAGTTCCACCGGCTCGGTTTCGAGCAGCGCTCGGGTGGCGTCGTCGAGGTATTCCTTGCGGATGATGATTTCGGTCACATAGCGGTCGAACCACTTGTCGGAGGCCACGTAGTAGCCGTCTTCGCCGTTGTCTTTGCCCCAGCTGTTCTCCACTTTCCAGCGGTTCGGCTTGCCTTGCTCGTCAAGGTTCACGCCGGTGAGGGTCATGGCATGGTTGCTTGGACTGTCGCCGTATTCGAGGCCGTGCGCCTTGTCGAAGTCGAAATCGGTGCCGAACAGCTGGTCCACGCGCACGCTGTCGCAGTCGAAATAGCCGGCCGCACGCAGCGAGAACTGGGTGCAGTCGCAGGCGAACCAGATCGGGTGTCCGGCGCTAATCTGGTCGACCGCGGCCTTTTTGAACACGTCGAGCGGCACGTTGACGAATTCCATATCCCCCGCTTCGGCCACATTGGCGGTGTAGCGGATGCGGTAACGCTTGTTGAACGGACGGGACGCCATCGGCACGTTGCACAACGTCACCAGATCGTCGACGTCCACCGGCACGTACTTCTTGTAGAATTCCATCGGCGTGATGCCGGTTTCGCGGATCTGTCTGCGCTCGTCCTTGCCGGTTTTCGGCTTGTCGGCCTCGTCTTCGCCGCTTTTCTTATCGTCCTTCTTGTCATCGTCGCTCACGCGGGCCAGGAAGTCGAACTTCTCCGGCGGCTCGCCCAACGAGATGGCGCACATGCGGTACACGGTGGACATGTCGTCGTCCTTGACCGCGCGCAGTTCATCGACCGTGGCGCCGGCTGCGTAACGTTCGCGCAGGTCGGCGGCGAACTGGCGCAGCCTGCTGTTGAGGTATTGTTTGAACGCGTCGGAGTCCTTGGAATTGGCGGATTCCGGGTAGGCGCTCTTCGGCACGAGACCATACTTGTCTACAAGGGCGGCGAACATCTGCCACCAACCGCCGTCATCGGCCGGCCCGTAGTTGATCTCCTGGAACAGGCGGCTGTCGGTCGGCTCGTCGAGCGTGGCGAACACGTTTTCGAGATACGTGTTGGATTTTTCCATCGCATCCCAGAAGAACAGGTAGGTTTCGGAGAATTCGAAATCGTCGAGTCCCCACTGGTGCATGAGCTCGTAACGCAGGGTGTTGAGGGATGCGAACATCCAGCAGCGGCCGGATCGGCGCTGGTTGGTGATGGACCCCTGTTTCAGTTCGATGGAGAAGTCGCGTGGCAGCGCGCGCTGGCCTTTGTAGTCGGTGGCGGCTTCGAGCACGCCCGAGGACACCGCGGCGTTGGCGGCCACAAGGTTGGCCCGGTCGGCGTTGAAGTCTTTGGCGTATTGTGCGAGACGTTCCGGTTTGATTGCTGTGATGCTGTTGGTCATACGGCCGATTCTTGCCATACGTCTTGACGGATGCGAAATACTGGTTTCGGCATGCCGAAAAATCTGCCGTAAATAAGCGATTCGAATTCGTTCCGGGGATATTCTTGTACTACTTGAGGGGTTTTAGGGTGAGGAGCGTATCATGCGTCGTCATGGTTCGATGATGGTTGTTTTGTCCGGATTGCTGGCTGCGAGTCTGGCCATCGGACTGCCGGTCGGTTCGGCGTATGCGGACGAGCCGACGGATGGCACCGGGGCCGGCACGTCCGCCACGGAGGTGTTGGATTCGTTGGAGGTCAAGGGCCGCGCGCCGAAAACCGGGTACAAGCGCACTCAATTCGGCAAGGCGTGGGCCGACGTGGACCACAACGGCTGCGACACCCGCAATGATATCCTCAACCGCGATCTGACCGGCGTGAGGCACAAGTGGCGTACGCACAATTGCGTGGTGAAGTCCGGAAAACTGCATGATCCATACACTGGCAAGGACATCAAGTTCAAGAAGGGCAAGAAGACTTCCACCGCGGTGCAGATCGACCATGTGGTGGCGTTGAGCGATGCGTGGCAGAAGGGCGCGCAGAAGCTCAGCGAGGAGCGCCGCACCGCATTGGCGAACGATCCGTACAATCTGCTGGCCGTGCAGGGGCGTGCCAACCAGAAGAAGTCCGATGGCGATGCGGCCACGTGGCTGCCGTCCAACAAGGGGTTCCGTTGCGAATACGTGGCGCGTCAGATCGGCGTGAAGCACAAATACTCACTGTGGGTCACGCAGGCCGAAAAGGAAGCCATGGCCAAGGTGCTGTCCTCCTGCCCGACGCAAACCGTGCCCGACTACACGGGGGTCAAGGATTCCACAGCCGAGAAGACCACCGAGTCCGAGCAGACCGAACAGACGCAAACCGAACAGACGCAAACCGAACAGTCAGCTGAGCAGGCCCAGCAGACTCAACAAACGACACAGGCGCCTGCGCCCGAACCCGCTCCGGCTCCGGCTCCCGCGCCCCAACCAGCGCCACAGCAGGACGTCTACTACCAGAACTGCACCGCGGCACGAGCCGCTGGCGCCGCGCCTATCTACCAGGGCCAGCCGGGCTACCGTTCACAACTGGACCGCGACCATGACGGAGTCGCCTGCGAATAAATCCAATGCAGCGTCTCCGCCTTTCCGGTTGTAAGACGTATGACGGTGAGGCATAGGAAAAGCGCCGGGTTATTCATCCGGCGCTTTTCCTATGCCTCAGCCTCTTTCCGCATTTTCCGTAGTGCAGTCATGAGAACCGCTATGGTCTGCGCAGCCGCGCGATGTCGTCACGCAGCTGGTTGACGGTGTCCGTCAGTTCCCGCACATTGTGGCGCAACTGTTCCGT
>QWCV01001004.1_pt1 | contig 29761 bp, 20 predicted proteins | sample 1972621 | NCBI WGS metagenome assembly QWCV01 (sample SAMN09866699, study PRJNA288562) | Human gut metagenome isolate pre2_stool, whole genome shotgun sequencing... | isolation source: gut | host: Homo sapiens | place: USA: California | reverse complement strand
GGCAAAAAAAGTAGAAGGATATATCAAATTACAGATTCCTGCTGGAAAGGCAACTCCGGCACCACCGGTTGGTCCTGCACTTGGACAGCACGGTGTAAATATCGTTGAATTTACAAAGCAGTTTAATGCTAGAACAGCAGATCAGGGAGATCTTATCATTCCTGTAGTGATCACTGTTTATAATGACAGAAGCTTCAGCTTCATCACAAAGACACCACCGGCAGCAGTTCTTATTAAGAAGGCCTGCAAGATCCAGTCCGGTTCAGGTGTACCGAACAAGACAAAAGTAGCTACAATCACAAAAGCTCAGGTTAAAGAAATCGCTGAACTGAAGATGCCAGACCTGAACGCAGCATCTCTTGAGACTGCTGAGAGCATGATCGCAGGAACATGCCGTTCCATGGGTGTAGTTGTAGAGGAGTAGAATACAGGAGAAGATGCCTGCGGGCATTGAATCAGATGTAACTACCTTATTGCAGGATTCTTCCAGCCGACCTTTTCCGGTGTCCTCGGGGGAGAGAGTGCTGAAGAATCGATTGTTTAGTAAATTCATGTAAAGTGGGAGGGGCAAGTTCCCGCCAATACCACAAGGAGGTTATTATAAAATGAAACGAGGAAAAAAATATATCGAAGCTGCGAAACTGATCGAAAGAGGAAATCTCTATGATCCTGCAGAAGCAGTAGCATTAGTTAAAAAATCAGCAACAGCAAAATTTGATGAGACAATCGAAGCTCATATCAGAACAGGTTGTGACGGACGTCACGCAGATCAGCAGATCCGTGGTGCTGTAGTTCTTCCGCACGGAACAGGAAAGAAAGTTCGTATCCTTGTATTCGCAAAGGATGCAAAGGCAGAAGAAGCAAAAGCAGCAGGAGCTGATTTTGTAGGCGGAGACGAGCTTATCCCGAAGATCCAGAATGAAGGATGGCTTGACTTTGATGTTGTAGTTGCTACACCGGACATGATGGGTGTTGTTGGACGTCTCGGACGTGTACTCGGACCTAAGGGTCTTATGCCAAACCCGAAGGCTGGTACAGTAACAATGGACGTTACAAAAGCAATCAACGATATCAAGGCTGGTAAGATTGAGTACAGATTGGACAAGACAAATATTATCCACGTTCCGGTTGGAAAAGCATCCTTTACAGAGGAGCAGTTAGCGGACAACTTCCAGACGCTTATCGATGCAATCAACAAAGTAAGACCTGCAGCCGTTAAAGGTCAGTACCTGAAGAGTGTAACTCTTACATCTACAATGGGACCTGGCGTAAAGGTTAATCCAATGAAGCTTGCATAATAAAATAACGGTCTTCAAAGACAGTTTATAAGAAAGAGGCTGTATGCCGGAGATTCTCCGACGTACAGTCTCTTTTTTGCTCCCGGATAAAGATAGTTTCCTTATCCGGTAAATGGAAGAATGAATATTCCACTGAATCCTTGTCTCCTGCTATATTGTACGGAAGGACAATATAGCGGAACATCATGAAAAACAAAAAGAAAACAACAAAAAATAACAGAAAACAAGAAAAAATGCTTGACAGCCAGGGAACCATGTGTTAATATACACTAGCAACTGCCGAAGACAGTAGGTGCTGAAAAGCGTAAGTAGTGAACGCCTACCGAGGAAGAATGAATTTTTACATCTGTATGAATTTATGTGCTTTCGTGTCTTTGGATACGAAAGCTTTTTAAGTTTCAGCAGAATTTCTGCTGAGAACTTTGGCAGTACACGAATAAAATAAGGAGGTGTACCCAAAAGTGGCAAAAGTTGAATTAAAGCAGCCGATCGTAGATCAGATCGCAGAAGAAATCAAAGACGCCCAGTCAGTAGTTCTTGTTGACCACCGTGGACTTACAGTTGCTCAGGATACAGAGCTTCGTAAGCAGCTCAGAGAAGCAGGTGTAGTTTATAAAGTATACAAGAATACAATGATGAAGAGAGCTTTCGAGGGAACTGATTTTGCAGCCCTTGATGGATGTTTGGAAGGACCTAGTGCTATCGCAATCTCAAAAGATGACGCTACAGCACCGGCAAGAATCCTTTACAAATTTGCTCAGGATGCTCCGGCACTTGAACTTAAAGGCGGTGTAGTTGAAGGAACAGCATATGATGTTGCAGGAATCTCTGAACTTGCTAAGATCCCTTCAAGAGACGAACTCCTTTCCAAGTTGCTTGGAAGCCTGCAGTCACCTATTACAAACTTTGCTCGTGTTATCAATCAGATCGCAGAGCAGGGTGGAGAAGCCGCTCCTGCAGAGGAAGCAGCAGCCGAGGAGACAGCAGAGACACCTGCAGAGTAATCTGCATGGAAAGCTGCACTGGAGACAGGCAGCAGGATGAGCGGAAGCTCACTAAGATCAAAAAGATTAAATTAAGAAAATATGGAGGATATTTAAAATGGCTAAATTGACAACAGCTGAAATGATCGAAGCGATCAAAGAGTTATCAGTATTAGAGTTAAACGAGCTTGTAAAAGCATGTGAAGAAGAATTCGGCGTATCTGCAGCAGCAGGCGTTGTAGTTGCAGCAGCAGCAGACGGAGCTGGAGCAGCAGAGAAAGATGAGTTCGACGTAGAGCTTACATCTGCAGGAGCTTCTAAGGTTAAAGTTATCAAGGTTGTTCGTGAAGTAACAGGTCTTGGACTGAAAGAAGCAAAAGAGCTTGTTGACGGAGCACCGAAGGTAATCAAGGAAGCTGTTTCTAAGGCAGAGGCTGAGGAACTTAAGGCTAAACTTGAGGAGCAGGGAGCAGAAGTTACTCTGAAATAATTATTTCGGGAACTGAATGCAGTGGACCGCAGAAGATAAAATGCTTCTGCGGTCTTTTAGATTAAAAACCATACTTTTCATCATTTGAAAAAGATCGGCATGATATCATATCTGTCGAAAAAAGTCAAGAAAAAGTGTAAAAAAGTATGAATATCTTGTTGACAATGAAAAGAGCTGTGTGATATAGTAGAAAATGCGCTATTGTGGAAAGGTATGCCATATAGTACAGGTTTTTACTGTCGCATGGCTCTTTCTGCTTATAAAATACTGGAACTCGACAAAGGCAGATAATTGCCTGCAAAATCAATATATGTATGAGGAGTGAAACGTCAATGGAGAAAAACAGAATTCGTCCCATCAAAACCGGAAAAAGCTTCCGCATGAGCTATTCCAGGCAGGAAGAAGTATTGGAGATGCCCAACCTCATTGAAGTTCAGAAGGATTCCTACAAGTGGTTTCTGGATGAAGGCCTCAAAGAGGTATTCGACGATATTTCCCCGATCGCTGACTACAGTGGTCATCTGAGTCTGGAGTTTGTGGATTTTACACTCTGCGAAGATGATGTAAAGTACACGATCGATGAGTGTAAGGAGAGAGATGCAACTTATGCGGCACCTCTGAAGGTCAGAGTAAGGCTTTATAATAAGGAAAATGATGAGATCAACGAGCATGAGATCTTTATGGGAGATCTTCCGCTGATGACAAAGACAGGTACATTTGTTATCAATGGTGCAGAGCGAGTTATCGTCAGCCAGCTCGTGCGTTCCCCTGGTATCTACTATGGAATCGCACATGATAAGTTTGGTAAAAAGCTTTATTCCGCAACCGTGATTCCGAACCGTGGTGCATGGCTTGAGTATGAGACAGACTCCAATGACGTGTTCTATGTACGTGTTGACCGTACGAGAAAAGTGCCGATCACAGTTCTGATCCGTGCACTTGGAATCGGTACCAATGCAGAGATCATCGATTTATTCGGTGAAGAGCCAAAGATCCTTGCCAGTTTCACAAAGGATACTTCCGAGAGTTATCAGGAAGGTCTGTTAGAGCTGTATAAGAAGATCCGTCCGGGTGAGCCGCTTGCAGTGGACAGTGCAGAGAGCCTGATCACGAGTATGTTCTTTGATCCGAGACGTTATGATCTCGCAAAGGTCGGACGTTATAAATTCAATAAAAAACTGAACCTGAAGAACCGTGTAACAGGTCAGGTACTCGCTGAAGATGTGGTCAGTGCCGTGACAGGTGAAGTAGTTGCGGAAAAAGGCACAAAGATCACCCGTGAGCTTGCCGGTATGATTCAGAACAGTGCAGCTCCGTATATCTGGGTAGAGGGAGAAGACGAATCCAGAAATATTAAAGTATTATCAAATCTGATGGTAGATCTTCAGTCTGTTGTCGATATTGATCCGGCAGAGGTTGGAGTGACAGAGCAGGTTTATTACCCGGTACTTGCAGGTATCATCGAAGAGTCCGCAGGAGATGTGGATGAGATGAAAAGGATGATCAAGAGAGATCTCCATGACCTGATCCCGAAGCACATTACAAAAGAAGATATTCTTGCATCCATCAATTACAATATGCATCTTGAGTATGGCATGGGTAATGATGATGATATCGACCATCTGGGTAACAGACGTATCCGTGCGGTAGGAGAGCTTCTTCAGAACCAGTACAGAATCGGTCTTTCCAGAATGGAGAGAGTTGTCCGCGAAAGAATGACAACGCAGGATCAGGATGGTATTTCACCACAGTCCCTGATCAATATCAAGCCGGTAACTGCAGCGGTGAAAGAGTTCTTTGGATCTTCCCAGTTGTCCCAGTTCATGGATCAGAACAACCCGCTTGGTGAGCTGACTCATAAGAGACGTCTGTCAGCACTTGGTCCTGGAGGACTTTCCAGAGACCGTGCCGGATTCGAGGTTCGTGACGTTCACTACTCCCATTATGGAAGAATGTGTCCGATCGAGACTCCTGAGGGTCCTAACATCGGTCTGATCAACTCTCTTGCATGTTACGCAAGAATCAATGAATATGGATTTATTGAGGCTCCATACCGTAAGGTTGACAAGTCTGACCCGATGAATCCGGTCGTTACAGATGAAGTTGTATACATGACTGCTGATGAAGAGGATAATTACCATGTAGCACAGGCAAATACGCCTCTTGATGAAGAAGGCCATTTCATTAATAAGAACGTATCCGGTCGTTACCGTGAGGAGACACAGGATTACGAAAGAAATAAATTTGATTATATGGACGTATCACCTAAGCAGGTGTTCTCCGTGGCTACTGCACTGATTCCGTTCCTTCAGAATGACGATGCGAACCGTGCATTGATGGGATCCAACATGCAGCGTCAGGCAGTACCGCTTCTTACGACAGAAGCTCCGGTAGTCGGAACAGGTATGGAAGTAAAATCTGCGGTTGACTCAGGTGTTGCTGAAGTTGCAGAGCAGGCCGGTGTAGTTGAAAGTTCTACATCTACAAGCATCACGATCCGCCATGATGACGGAACAAAGAAGACATACAAACTGACAAAATTCCAGAGAAGTAACCAGAGTAACTGCTACAACCAGAGACCGATCGTCGATAAGGGCGAGCGTGTGGAAGCAGGACAGGTTATCGCTGACGGACCGTCAACATCCGGCGGAGAGATGGCTCTTGGTAAGAACCCGTTGATCGGATTCATGACCTGGGAAGGTTATAACTACGAGGATGCCGTTCTTTTAAGTGAAAGACTGGTTCAGGAAGATGTTTATACATCCGTTCATATTGAAGAGTATGAAGCAGAAGCAAGAGATACAAAGCTCGGACCTGAAGAGATCACGAGAGATATTCCGGGTGTCGGTGATGATGCACTGAAAGATCTGGATGAAAGAGGAATTATCCGTATTGGTGCAGAGGTACGTGCCGGAGATATCCTTGTCGGAAAGGTAACTCCAAAGGGAGAGACAGAGCTGACTGCCGAGGAGAGACTGCTTCGTGCGATCTTCGGTGAGAAAGCACGTGAGGTAAGAGATACATCTCTGAAAGTACCTCATGGAGAATATGGTATTGTAGTGGATGCCAAAGTATTTACCAGAGAGAATGGTGATGAGCTGTCTCCGGGAGTAAATCAGGCAGTCCGTATCTATATTGCACAGAAGAGAAAGATTTCTGTTGGTGATAAGATGGCCGGACGACATGGTAACAAGGGTGTCGTTTCCCGTGTCCTTCCTGTAGAAGATATGCCGTTCCTTCCGAACGGACGCCCGCTGGACATCGTGCTGAACCCGCTGGGTGTGCCTTCACGTATGAACATCGGACAGGTGCTGGAGATCCACTTAAGTCTTGCAGCAAAAGCACTGGGATTCAATGTATCAACTCCTGTATTCGCAGGTGCGAACGAGAATGACATCATGGATACACTGGATCTGGCAAATGATTATGTAAATCTTGAATGGGAAGAGTTTGAAAAGAAGCATGGTGAGGAGCTTCGTCCGGAAGTACTGCAGTTCCTTTCAGAGAATAGAGCTCACAGAGAGCTTTGGAAAGGTGTGCCGCTTTCAAGAGACGGAAAGGTTCGTCTGCGTGACGGACGTACCGGAGAGTACTTCGACAGTCCGGTAACGATCGGACATATGCATTACCTGAAGCTGCATCACCTGGTAGATGATAAGATCCATGCACGTTCTACAGGTCCTTACTCTCTTGTAACGCAGCAGCCGCTGGGAGGAAAAGCCCAGTTCGGTGGACAGCGTTTCGGAGAGATGGAGGTATGGGCATTGGAGGCTTATGGTGCATCTTATACACTGCAGGAGATCCTGACAGTGAAGTCGGACGACGTTGTAGGACGTGTGAAGACTTACGAGGCGATCATCAAAGGAGAAAATATTCCTGAACCGGGTGTTCCTGAATCCTTCAAGGTTCTCCTGAAAGAACTTCAGTCTCTTGCACTGGATGTCCGCGTATTACGTGATGACAATACAGAGGTCAAGATCATGGAGAGTGTTGATTATGGCGAGACAGATCTGCGTCATATCATCGAGGGCGACAGAAGATACCGTGATGAAAATGAATCGTTCAGAGATCATGGATTTACGGAGCAGGAATTTGTTGGTGAGGAACTTGAGAACGTAGAGCCGGAAGAGGAAGACCCGGACGACAGCGATCTTGAGAACTTAAGTTTTGATGATGACTACCTGGGTGAGGAATAATAAGGAGGAGCCGTTTTTATGCCAAATAACAATGAACAACAATACGAACCGTTAACATTTGATGCGATAAAGATCGGCCTGGCTTCACCTGAAAAGATCATGGAATGGTCAAAAGGTGAGGTTACGAAGCCGGAGACAATCAACTACAGAACACTGAAACCGGAAAAAGACGGACTTTTCTGTGAGAGAATCTTCGGACCAAGTAAAGACTGGGAGTGCCACTGTGGAAAGTACAAAAAGATCCGTTATAAAGGAGTCGTGTGCGACCGCTGTGGTGTTGAGGTAACAAAGGCAAGTGTCCGCCGTGAGCGTATGGGTCATATCGCTCTGGCGGCACCGGTATCGCATATCTGGTATTTCAAGGGCATCCCGAGCCGTATGGGTCTGATCCTTGATATCTCTCCGAGAACTCTGGAGAGAGTCCTGTATTTCGCTTCTTATATCGTACTTGACAAAGGCGAGACAAATCTTGCCTACAAGCAGGTGCTTTCTGAAGCAGAATACCAGGAAGCAAAAGAAAAATATGGAAGAAATGCATTCCGTGTAGGAATGGGTGCAGAATCCATTAAGGAACTTCTTGAGTCCATCGACCTTGAGAAGGAATATGCAGAACTTCAGGCAGGACTGGAGAATGCGACAGGACAGAAACGTGCGAGAATCGTAAAGCGTCTGGAAGTTGTAGAAGCATTCCGCGAGTCCGGCAACAGACCGGAGTGGATGATCCTTACAGCAATCCCGGTTATCCCACCGGATCTGCGTCCTATGGTACAGCTTGATGGTGGACGTTTCGCTACATCTGACCTGAATGATCTGTACAGAAGGATCATCAACAGAAATAACCGTCTGAAGAGACTCCTTGAGCTGGGAGCACCGGACATTATCGTAAGAAACGAGAAGCGTATGCTTCAGGAAGCTGTTGACGCACTGATCGACAACGGCCGTCGTGGACGTCCGGTAACAGGACCTGGTAACAGAGCATTGAAGTCTCTGTCTGATATGCTGAAAGGTAAGTCCGGACGTTTCCGTCAGAACCTGCTTGGTAAGCGTGTTGACTATTCAGGACGTTCTGTTATCGTCGTTGGACCGGAACTGAAGATCTATCAGTGTGGTCTGCCGAAAGAGATGGCAATCGAGCTGTTCAAACCATTTGTTATGAAAGAACTTGTAGCAAACGGAACAGCACATAATATTAAAAATGCAAAGAAGATGGTTGAGAGACTTCAGCCGGAGGTATGGGATGTGCTTGAAGATGTGATCAAGGAGCATCCGGTTATGCTGAACCGTGCCCCCACACTGCACAGACTTGGTATCCAGGCATTTGAGCCGATCCTTGTAGAAGGTAAGGCGATCAAGCTTCATCCGCTGGTATGTACGGCTTACAATGCCGACTTCGATGGAGACCAGATGGCTGTCCATGTACCACTGTCACAGGAAGCACAGGCAGAGTGCCGTTTCCTGCTCCTTTCACCGAACAACCTGCTGAAGCCGTCTGATGGTGGTCCGGTAGCTGTTCCTTCACAGGATATGGTACTTGGTATTTACTATCTGACTCAGTTAAGACCGGGATCAAAGGGCGAGGGCATGTTCTTCAAGAGCGTGAACGAGGCAATTCTTGCTTATGAGAATGGATATATCACACTGCACTCACAGATCAAGGTGCGTGTGGCAAAGACTCTTCCAAATGGAGAAGAGATGACCGGAATTATTGATGCAACACTGGGACGTCTTCTCTTTAATGAGATCATTCCTCAGGATCTTGGTTTCGTAGACCGTGAGGTTGAGGGAAATGAACTGAAGATGGAGATCGACTTCCATGTTGGTAAGAAGCAGCTCAAGCAGATCCTTGAGAAAGTAATCAATACACATGGGGCTACAGCAACTGCAGAAGTACTGGATGATGTAAAAGCCATCGGATATAAGTTCTCTACAAGAGCGGCAATGACTGTATCGATTTCCGATATGACTGTACCACCGCAGAAGCCTGAGATGATCGCAAAAGCTCAGGAAACTGTAGACCGTATTACAAAGAACTACAAGCGTGGTCTTATCACAGAGGAAGAGCGTTATAAAGAAGTTGTTGAGACATGGAAAGCAACCGATGATATGCTGACAGAGGCACTGCTGACAGGTCTTGATAAGTATAATAATATCTTCATGATGGCAGACTCAGGAGCCCGTGGATCTGATAAGCAGATCAAGCAGCTTGCCGGTATGCGTGGACTGATGGCTGATACAACCGGTCGTACGATCGAGCTGCCTATCAAGTCAAACTTCCGTGAAGGTCTTGACGTACTGGAGTATTTCATGTCTGCCCACGGAGCCAGAAAGGGAATGGCAGATACTGCTCTTCGTACAGCCGATTCAGGATACCTGACAAGACGTCTTGTAGACGTATCACAGGAACTGATCATTCACGATACAGACTGCGTAAAACCGGGTCAGCCGATTCCGGGAATGTATGTATCTGCATTCATGGATGGAAATGAAGAGATCGAAAGTCTTCAGGAACGTATTACAGGACGTTTCTCTGCAGAAGACATTAAAGATAAAGATGGTAATGTCATTGTAAAGGCAAACCATATGATTACTCCACGCCGTGCTGAGCGTGTGATGAAGAAGGGCGTTGACGAGAACGGCAATGCACTTGAGCAGGTTAAGATCCGTACAATCCTTACCTGTAAGTGTAAGAGTGGTGTATGCTCCAGATGTTATGGTGCGAACATGGCAACAGGAGAAGCCGTACAGGTTGGTGAGGCAGTCGGAATTATGGCAGCACAGTCCATCGGAGAGCCAGGTACACAGCTTACCATGCGTACATTCCATAACGGTGGAGTTGCCGGAGACGATATCACTCAGGGTCTTCCTCGTGTCGAGGAGCTTTTTGAGGCAAGAAAGCCGAAGGGACTTGCAATCATCACAGAGTTTGCCGGACGTGCAACGATCAGTGATACAAAGAAAAAGCGTGAAGTTATTGTTACAAATGAAGAAACAGGCGAATCAAAAGCTTACCTTATCCCTTATGGATCTCGTATTAAGATCCAGGACGGAGCAATGCTCGGTGCCGGAGATGAGCTTACAGAAGGTAGTGTAAATCCACATGACATCCTGAAGATCAAAGGCCTTCGTGCAGCACAGGACTACATGCTTCAGGAAGTACAGCGTGTATACCGTCTGCAGGGTGTTGAGATCAATGATAAGCATATCGAGGTCATCGTTCGTCAGATGCTGAAGAAGATCCGAATCGAGGAGAAGGGTGATACAGAGTTCCTGCCGGGAACAATGGTAGACGTCCTTGAGTTCGAGGAAGTCAACGAGCAGCTTGTTGCAGAAGGAAAAGAGCCGGCTACCGGTGAGCAGATCATGCTTGGTATCACCAAGGCATCTCTTGCTACAGAATCCTTCCTTTCAGCCGCTTCTTTCCAGGAGACAACAAAGGTTCTGACAGAGGCAGCAATCAAGGGTAAAGTTGACCACCTTGTAGGTCTGAAGGAGAACGTTATCATCGGTAAGCATATTCCTGCCGGAACAGGTATGAAGAAGTACCGTGATGTAAAATTAAATACAGATCTTCAGATGGAAGATGAACTGGATCTTGATGATGAGATCAGCCTGGAAGATTTAGATACAGATGCAGATCTGGATCTGAACGAAGAGATTGATCTTGAAAATACAGAAGAGACAGCCGGAGAAAGTGATGCCGCAGAGGAAGTATCAGAAAAAGCAGATACGACTGAAGAATAAGCATTACAGGAAACTCTCTGAATAAAAATTATAAGGAACCTGTTGTTCCCCTGCTTTCGGGCAGAGGAGCAGCAGGTTTTTTCGTTGAGGGGAATACGAAGTGTTTTTCTGACAGGTGAATCGCTGGAAGGGAAATGTGCAAAATTGGCAGAAAAATGTCGAATATCAGAAAGAAAATATCGGAAAGATACATAAAACCACTTCCTGAATCTAAAAAATATTAATAATACTGTTAAATATATATATAAAAAATCAATGAATCATAAAAATTTTAATAAAAAATCCAAAAATATTCTATTCTTTCAAAGGAAAGAGATGCTTATAATAAGCTTAGTCAATGAAGCAAGACGAAAATCTAAAAATAGGAGGACATGTAATTATGAATAAGAAAAGATTTTTAGCTGCATTAGCTGTGGCAACACTTGCTTTCTCAATGGTCGGATGTGGTTCATCAGGTGGTGGAGATTCAAAAGGATCAGACAGTGGCGTAGCAAATAAAGACAAGCCGCTTTGCTGGTTCAACCGTCAGCCATCCAACAGCTCAACAGGAGAGCTTGACAAAGAAGCACTCAGCTTCAACGATGATACATATTATGTAGGATTCGATGCTAATCAGGGTGCTGAACTTCAGGGTGAGATGGTACTTGATTATATTAAAGAGAACGCAGCTAAGATGGATCGTAACGGAGACGGCGTGATCGGATATGTTCTTGCGATCGGAGATATCGGACATAATGATTCTATCGCACGTACACGTGGTGTCCGTTCTGCTCTTGGAACAGGCGTAGAGGCAAGCGGAGCTGTTGATTCTACACCGGCAGGAACAAACGTAGATGGATCATCCAAGGTTGTACAGGATGCAACAATTGAAGTTGACGGAAAGAAATATACAATCCGTGAGCTTGCTTCTCAGGAGATGAAGAACTCCGCAGGAGCTACATGGGATGCTGCTACAGCAGGTAATGCAATCGGAACATGGACAGCTTCCTTTGGAGATCAGATCGATGTAGTTGTTTCCAATAATGATGGTATGGGAATGTCAATGTTCAATGCATGGGCAAAAGATAAGAAAGTTCCTACATTCGGATATGATGCAAATAGTGATGCAGTTGCAGCAATCGCAGAAGGATACGGCGGAACAATTTCCCAGCACGCAGATGTACAGGCTTACCTGACACTGAGAGTACTTCGTAATGCACTGGATGGTGTAGATATTGATACAGGTATCGGTACTCCGGATGATGCAGGAAACTGCCTGACAGAGGGTGAAGATTACAGATACAGTGAGGAAGAGAGATCCTACTACGCATTGAACGTAGCTGTAACAGCAGATAACTATCAGGACTTTACAGATTCCACAAAGGTTTATGACAAAGTTTCTAACCAGTTGGATGAGAGCAAGAGTCCATCCAAGAAAGTATGGCTTGATATCTACAATGCTTCAGATAACTTCTTAAGTTCTACATATCAGCCACTGCTGAAGAACTATGATGACCTCCTGAACCTGAAAGTAGAGTACATCGGTGGTGATGGACAGACAGAGTCCAATATTACAAACCGTCTTGGAAACCCAGGAGAGTATGATGCATTCGCAATCAACATGGTTAAGACAGATAACGCATCATCTTACACATCAATTCTCTCAAAGTAAACTAATTGTTTTAAAGTAAAATGATTTAACTCAGAGGGGTGTCAGATAAAAATGATACCCTTCTTTTACTAAGAAAAGGAAGTAGAGATATGGCAGAGGATAAGAACAAATATATCTTATCGATCAATGGCATGAGCAAATCCTTCGGTAGAAATAAGGTGCTGAAGCATATCGACCTGAATGTGAAGCCCGGAACGATCATGGGACTGATGGGTGAGAATGGTGCCGGAAAATCGACGATGATGAAATGTCTCTTCGGAACGTATCAGAAAGACGAAGGGGTTATAATATTAGACGGCAAAGAGGTGAATTTCTCTGGCCCTAAGGAAGCACTTGAAAATGGTGTTGCAATGGTTCATCAGGAGCTGAACCAGTGTCTGGAAAGAAGTGTTATAGACAATCTGTTCCTTGGTCGTTATCCCAAAAATTCACTTGGGGTTGTCGATGAAGGAAGAATGAAAAAGGAAGCATCTGACTTATTCAGAAAGCTTGGGATCACCGTCAACCTGACGCAGCCAATGAAGAGAATGTCGGTATCAAAGCGTCAGATGTGTGAGATCGCAAAAGCAATCTCTTATAATTCCAAGATTATTGTACTGGATGAGCCAACCTCATCACTGACAGCACCGGAAGTTGCCAAGCTTTTTAAGATGATGAGACAACTGAAGGCACAGGGGATTTCCCTGATCTATATCTCACATAAGATGGACGAGATCTTTGAGATCTGTGATGAGATCTCAGTTCTCCGTGACGGTAGTCTGGTTATGACGAAAGAAAGTAAAGACACTGATATGAATGAGCTGATCTCAGCCATGGTTGGTCGTTCTCTTGACAACCGGTTTCCGCCGGTAGACAATACACCTGGCGAGACGGTTCTTTCCGTACAGAACCTTTCTACAAAATATGCACCGAAATTACAGAATATTTCCTTTGATATCAGAAAAGGTGAAATCTTCGGACTCTATGGTCTGGTTGGTGCAGGACGTACCGAGCTGCTTGAGACAATCTTCGGAATGCGTACAAGAGCGGCAGGAAATGTAATCTATAATGGAAAGACGATGAATTTCTCGTCACCAAAAGATGCCATGGATCATGGATTTGCATTGATCACTGAGGAGCGAAAAGCGAACGGACTGTTCCTCAAGGCGGATATTACATTTAATACGACAATCGCAAATATGAATCATTATAAAAATGGAATTGCTCTGTCTCATGACAGTATGGTTCGTGCAACTGCTGAGGAGATCAAAGTCATGCATACAAAATGTATGGGACCGGATGATATGATCGCAAACCTTTCAGGTGGTAATCAGCAGAAAGCAATCTTTGGAAAATGGCTGGAGCGTTCTCCAAATATCTTCATGATGGATGATCCTACCCGGGGTATCGACGTAGGTGCAAAATATGAGATCTACGAACTGATCATCAATATGGCAAAGCAGGGAAAGACGATCATCGTAGTTTCATCTGAGATGCCTGAGATCCTTGGAATTACAAACCGTATCGGTGTTATGTCGAATGGACACCTTGCAGGAGTTGTAAATACAAAAGAAACGAATCAGGAAGAATTATTGAGACTTAGTGCGAAATATTTGTAAGAGAGAGGAGCATTGGATATGGCAGACAGAAGTACTATCCTTTCGGCTGATGCAGAAGAGAAGCTTTTACAGCCGATTGAAGAATATGTTGGAAAGATACAGGCACAGATTGATGAACTTCGTGTAGAAGGATCTGACAGAGTCCGCAGCCTGAAAAATCATATTGCCATTGCAAAAGAAGACAAAAATCTGTCAAAGGAAGAAAGAGACAGAATTATTGCAAAGGATAAGGCAGACCTTGAAAAGGCAAAAGCCGTAGAAGCATCAAATAAAGACAAAGTTGCCAGATTAGTAAAAGAGGCAGAAGATTATCTGGCAAAGCATTATGATAAAGATTACTATGATAAAGTAGCTGCAAGCTGTGCAGCAGAAAAAGCAATTGAAAATGAAGAGTACGAAAAGATACGTGCTACGATCAAGACTGAGCATGAGCAGAACCTGAAAAAGCTTTCTGCTGCTGAGGATATCAAAGATGAAAAGTATGTATATAAGAATAAGCTTTTCGATGCTGAGATGGCTCATGAGTCAAAACTGCAGGAGATCAAGGACAGAAGGCATGATGCATTTGCTCATAAATATCATCTGATCGATCTGCTCCGTATGTCAAAATATACATTCGGACAGAAGATGGCACAGAGATATGAGAACTACAAATATACGTTTAATACAGCACAGTTCCTGTATAAGAATGGTCTGTATATTGTAATTATCCTGATCTTTATTGCATTATGTATCATTACACCGGTAGTCAAGAATACGCAGCTGTTCACATACACGAACATCCTGAACATTTTGCAGCAGGCTTCACCTCGAATGTTCCTGGCACTTGGTGTTGCAGGTCTGATCCTCTTAACTGGTACTGACCTTTCCGTAGGACGTATGGTTGGTATGGGTATGGTTACAGCAACCATCATTATGCATAATGGAATCAATACAGGTAGTGTGTTCGGACATATTTTTGATTTCTCTAATATGCCGGTAGCAGCCAGAGCAATTCTTGCCCTGCTTGTATGTATTTTATTTACGACTGTATTCTCCTGTATTGCAGGATTTTTCATGGCAAGATTTAAGATGCATCCGTTCATCTCAACCATGGCGAACATGCTGATCATCTTCGGTCTTGTAACTTATGCAACAAAGGGTGTATCTTTCGGTGCGATCGATGCAGCGATCCCGAATATGTTCATCCCACAGATCGGTAATTTCCCGACGATCATTCTCTGGGCAGTTGTAGCGATCATAGTTGTATGGTTCATCTGGAACAAGACAACATTTGGTAAGAATCTGTATGCTGTAGGTGGAAACCCGGAGGCAGCAGCAGTTTCAGGTATTTCAGTATTTAAAGTAACGCTTGGAGCATTTATCCTTGCAGGTATCCTTTACGGATTTGGTTCATGGCTTGAGTGTAACAGAATGGTTGGTTCTGGTAGTGCTGCTTATGGACAGGGCTGGGATATGGATGCCATTGCAGCCTGCGTAGTTGGTGGTGTATCATTTACAGGTGGTATTGGTAAGATTTCAGGTGTTGTAACCGGTGTATTGATCTTTACATCCCTTACATACTCTCTTACAATTCTTGGTATTGATACAAACCTTCAGTTCATCTTTGAAGGTATCATCATTCTTGCCGCTGTAACTCTTGACTGTCTGAAATATGTACAGAAGAAATAAGCAACGGTAGCAGAGAGGACGACAATGTAAAAATGAAACTGGCAGAGAATATCTGACCAGTGAGCCGTTCTGGTCAGATAAAAATTGACCGGGGCGGCTTTTTTGATCCCAGAACAGGCAGGGATTTCTTTTAATCAGGGTATTCAGTATGGAACGGTTCTTTGCTATAATAAGAGGCAGTTGGGGAAAGGAAGAAAGGAACTGAAAATGGATAAATATAAAGTACTTCTTGTTGATGATGAAGAAGAAGCAATAGAGGCGATCAGACTCAAACTGGAATGGGAAACGCTTGGATTTGAAGTGATCGGCAGTGCGAATAACGGGGTAAAAGCACTGGAACTTGTGGAGCGGCTACAGCCGGATGTAGTGATCACAGATATAAAAATGCCTTATATGGACGGACTGGAACTGGCGAGAGCCCTGAATGAGGACTATCAGAATATTCATATTATTATTTTTACCGGATTTGATGAATTTGAATATGCCAAAGAAGCCGTTCATCTGGAGATTGAAGAGTATATGCTCAAGCCGATCAATTCCCAGGAATTGTCGGAGTGCCTGAAAAGGCTGAAAAAGACGCTGGATAATGAACGGGAAGAAAAGTTGAATGTAAAAAAGCTGGAGCATTATTTTAATGAATCGCTGCCGATGTTTCAGACGAATTTATTTATCTCCCTGATCGAAGGACGGATTACGGAGGCAGATTGTGAAAAATTTCTTGCAGCATATCAGATCCATATGACCGGGCCACTTTTTGGATGTGCCGTCTTTCATACTTCCGAACATCATGTGCCGGAAGGGATGAATGCATTGCTGTTATCCATGTCGGTAGAGCAGGAGATCCGGGAAAGGATCGCAGAGAAATGGAAAAGCCAGATGTTTACTTATCTTGGAAATACAGTGCTTGTGATGGAATTAAATTCAGAAGAGGAAGCGGTTGCGTTTACGGATGATTGCGACAGATTTTGCAGATGGGCGTACAGAGTGATGGGAGCGGTTGTGACAGCCGGGATCGGAAGAGCCTGCGACAGTTTGTTTACGATCAACCAGTCGTATGCAGGAGCGAGAGAAGCGGTGTCTTACCGGGTGCTGTACGGGACACAGAGGGCGATCAACATTGGTGAGATCGCTCCGACAGAGCAGGAGATCTCGGTTCAGTCCGAGGATACCAAGATGCATGCTTTATTCAAGACGATCAACCTTGGAAGCAGGGAAGAGATCGAGAAGGCAGCTCAGAGTGAGATCGAAAAGCTGCACCGGAATGCGAAGACAGTGAGCCAGTACAAGCTGGCAACGATGGAGATGGTTGGGGCATTTTATCGTTTCTGTGCAAATAATTTTATTGACTTTAAAGATTATTGTGCAGAGGTAGAAAATCCTTATGAAAAAGTGCCGGAGATGGATGAAAGTACCCTAAAGGGCTGGCTTGTAAATTCAGCAGTGGCGATCAGTGAAGAACTGAAAAATGCAAGAAATACGACTTCAAGACGTATCGTGGAAGAGGCAAAAGGAATTGTGAGAGACCGGTATATGCAGCCAGATCTTTCCCTGGATACAGTATGTTCGGAGCTGGGAGTATCAAATTCGTATTTTTCATCACTTTTTAAAAAGGAAACGGGAAAGACATTTATTTCCTGGCTGACAGATTACAGAATGGATCATGCAGCAGATCTTATGCTTGAAACCAATGAGAAGAGCTATAAAATTGCGGAACGTGTGGGATATCAGGATGCAAACTATTTCAGTTATGTCTTTAAGAAACGGTTTGGGATGTCACCATCCAAGTATCGGACGGAGCATTAAAGTCGGGGGCTTTTGACCCCGACATCACATAAGAAATGAGATAAGAAAAAGCAGAATGAAGTGGTAAAAGGGGATCGAAGTGAAGAGAAACGATACGAAGAGAAAGGAAAATTATGGATATTCAATAAAATTGCGGATGCAGAGATGGTTTTGTCGGGGAAGGTTTATCAGTTGGGATATTCAGTCAATTATTATGGCTGTACTTACTGCACTGACGATCGTAACCACGGTTCTGATGGGATTCCTGATCTACAGCAGATTTAAAATGGCAATCCGGCAGACAGCGGTTGCGAACACGGAAAGTGTTGTGGAGAGTGCGGTGGACAGGCTGGAGGCAGATTTATTGAACGTCAGACAGATTTCCAATGCAGTCAATTATAATATCATTCAGGAATATGATATATCCAGTCAGGAATTTGAACGTCAGTTCAGTCTGCTTTATGAGATTAATACAGACAAGATCCAGAGCATGGCACTGTATGATAATGAAGGCAATCTGGTGGCGGCAGAACCACTTGTCAACGAGAAAGCGGATGCCGGGGCAGCACAGCAGGACTGGTATCGGAATGCAGCGGATGAGATCGAAAATATTCATTTTTCCTCCCCACATATCCAGAATCTGTTCGAGGATGGAACGTATCGGTATTACTGGGTCATTTCTCTGAGCAGATCGGTGGATATTAACGATGGGGAGAAGCCGGTAAGCGGTGTGTTACTGGTGGATATGAAATATTCCATGATCCGTGAAATTCTGGAACGTATCAACCAGTCTTCGGATGAAGTCTATTATTATCTCTGCAACCGGGATGGCGAAATGATTTATCATCCAAGACAGGCAGAAATTGACAGAGGACTTCTGACAGAGGAAAGTGGACAGATCAAAGAATATGAGGATGGGACGTATGAACTGCCGGTCAATGGGCAGAAGGGCTCGGTTGTAGTTGGAAGTATTTCTTATACGGGCTGGCGACTGGTAGGAGTAGTTCCTGACAGTGTTCAGACATCCAAAATTCAGCAGTTCCGGTATTATATTGTCGTGACGACTCTCATTTTCTTCATGATGCTTCTGGGAGTGAACCGCATTGTAGCAAGGAAAATATCAAATCCGATTTTTAAACTGAATGAATCTGTAAAAGCTTACGAGACGGGAAAGACAAAAGATATTTATATCGGAGGATTCTCTGAGATCAGACACCTTGGGTATTCTGTGAAAAAATCCTATGAGCAGATAGAAGTCCTGATGGAAGAAATCATCCGGCAGCAGAATGAAAAGCGGAAAAGTGAGATGGATGCCCTGCAGAGTCAGATCAATCCACATTTCCTGTATAATACGCTGGAATCAATCACATGGATGGTAGAGGCTAACAAAAATGAAGAAGCAGTCTTTATGATATCAGAGCTTGCGAAGCTGCTCAGGATTAGTCTGTCGAAGGGAAGAACCGTCATCAGAATCGCAGATGAGCTGCAACATAGCACAAGTTACATGAATATTCAGAAAGTTCGTTACAAAGACCGTTTTGAGACAGAGTTCCTTATAGAGGAAGAGATAAAAGAATATTGTACGATTAAGCTGATCATCCAGCCAATTCTGGAAAATGCCATTTATTACGGAGTAGGAAATATGGACGAAGATGACGGCGGAAAGATCACAGTCAAAGGAAAAAAGGACGGAAATGATATTTATATTTCTGTTATTGATAATGGAATGGGAATGAGTGAGGAGATTGTAGAGAATCTTCTTTTGGATAATGGAAAGGTACCAAAGCATGGTTCGGGCGTGGGACTGATCAATGTACATACAAGAATCCAGCTTATGTATGGAAAAGAATATGGTTTGAAAATATACAGTGAGCCAGACGAGGGAACGGAAGTTGTAATCCATATTCCTGCAATCCCATTTTCAGAAGAGAACAGAAAAAAACTGGAGGAACAGACTTACAGGAAAGGAGAAGCATATGACGAAAAGAAATAAAATAACTTTCCTGATAGCAGAAGCGTTGCTTGCGGTTCTTGCAGCCTATTTTTTCTACAGTATCTTTCATGGAGATGTGCCACCTAAAAAAGTGGCGGTGATCGTAGAAAATTCAGGAGACAAGAGATGGGACAGCCTGCTTAACGGAATGAAGCAGGCGGCCAAAGTCCAGAATCTGTCGCTGATTATCTGTAATACGGACGAACAGGAAAGCTCTGAGGATGAGCAGGAGATGATCCGGGAGCAGTTGGAGAATGACGTAGATGCATTTATTATCAACCCTGCTCCGGGACAGGATACGAAGCAGGTTTTAGAGCAGTTGCAGGGAACGAAACCGTTTGTGCTGATCATGCAGGATATTTACAGTTATGAAGCGGATGCCGCCTCTTCATTTGTAACAGTCAAGCCGGATAACTATAAAATGGGGCAGGAACTGGCAGAGCAGATGTTGAAAAATACATCCGGTCTTATGAATGGAAAGCGAATCGGAGTTGTAGCAGGAAATGCAAGGACTGAAGAAAGCAGGAACCGTGTCAGAGGATTCTGTGAGGTGATGGAAGCCGGAGGTGGAAGGATCATATGGAAGTATAATCAGGAGAGCAAGGAAGATGCCGGTGAAATATTGAAAGCGAAAGAAAAAGTAGATTATCTGGCAGTCCTCGATCCATATATTCTGGATGAAGTAGGAGAAAAGGCAGAAAATGGGTTCTATAGCGGAGCAGAAATTTACGGGATTGGGACAAGTATCAAAGCCTTTTCGCTGTTGGATGCAGGAAAGATACAATGCCTGATCGTGCCGGATCTGTATGAGGTCGGATATGAAAGCATGAATGAGATTGCCAGTAAGTTAAAAAATTCCTGGTATCAGATGGAAAGTCATGAAACAGAAATACAGGTAGTTTACAAAAAAGATTTATTTTCGGAAGATATAGAAAGGTTTTTGTATTCTTATGAGTAGAAAAAAGAGAAGAAAAGCAATGATATTTCTGACGGTGTCCGTTCTTGCTCTGTCATTTCCGGGGTGTGGAAAAAAAGAAAATACCTCAGACCGGACACTGAGGGTAGGCATTGTGACGTATACACAGGACGATCCTTTTATCAATACCATGACAGAGCAGATCCGGGAGGATCTCAAATTAAAAGAGTCAAAAGATATGAAGATTCTTGTTTCTGTAAAGAATGGTGATAATGATCAGAGAGACCAAGATGAACTGGTGGAAGAAATGATTGCAGCAGGGTGTGATGTGCTGTGCGTGAATCTGGTTGACAGAACCGCACCGTCAGATATCATCAAAGCAGCAAGACAGGAAAAGATTCCGGTGATCTTTTTTAACAGAGAACCTGTAAAAGAAGATCTGATGCAGTGGGATCAACTGTACTATGTAGGGTGCGATGCAAAGCAGTCGGGAGAAATGCAGGGAGAAATTGCAGCAGATTATCTGAAAGCTCATCCGGGAGCAGATAAGAATCAGGATGGCAAGATCCAGTATGTACTCTTAGAGGGAGAAGCGGGACACCAGGATGCTATCAGCCGGACGGACTGCTCGGTAAAAACGCTGATTGAGAATGGCATAGAGCTTGAAAAATTAAGTTATCAGTTCGCAGACTGGAACAGGGGGCAGGCAGAGAATCGTATGAGCCAGTTGATCGACCATTATGGGACCGAGATCGAATTGGTTATATCCAATAACGATGAGATGGCACTTGGTGCAGTAGAGGCATATAAAAATGCAGGATACAGTCAGGAACAAAGACCGGTTATTTTCGGAATAGACGGACTGGAGGATGCACTGGAGGCAGTAAAAGAAGGAACAATGCAGGGAACAGTATACAACGATAATGTAGACCAGGCAGGAGAGATAGCCCGGCTTGCTGTTGATCTTTTTAAAGGAAATGATATCAGTAAACATAAACTGAAGGATGGAAGATACTATATGTCTTTATATCGGAAAGTAGAAACCGGGAATGTAGATGAATTTTTAGAGAAATAGATCTTTTTAGGAAAACAGAAATATAAGTAGAAGACGGAGAAGAAAATGCAGGACAGAGAAAAGAAAGAAGAACACAGAGAAAAGAATATCGGGCAGGAAGGAAGAAATGGGCAGGAAGGAAGAAATGGTCTGGAAAGAAGAACCGGACTGGAAACTGACAGACAGGAAGACCGAGAAGAGAAATTGTGGAGAGAGGCATTTTATCAGGAGCTGGATGCAGTAAAAAGGCAGCAGATGCTCAAAGAGAGGGAAGAAGTAAGAAACATTGGTGAAAATGCAGATAGAACTACCGCGGAAATCCGGTTTATGGAAAAGCTGTGGATTGCAAGATACGGGAAGAGAAGACCAAAAAAAGATGCATTTGTAGGAAGTCTTATGGAATTAAAATATATTGCAGAAGGAGGCTCTGTAGATCTTGGCGGGCAAAAGAGAAAGCTTGCAATAGAAATTATTACGAAGCTTTGCTTATTTGATGCAGAGAAGAGAAATGTATGGGAACAGGAACTGTTACTGCAGGAACTGAAAAATGCTTTTCTAAAGCTGATTGATGTAAGCCGGAAAGGAAGAGGATTCACTTCAATCGTATTTGGAATGGGACAGTTATCAGAAGAAAGTGTGGCAAAGAAAATTGCCGATCAGATCAGTATGATCGCATTTGCCGCTCCACATATGCTGCATATGGATAAGGAGTTTGAACTGCTTCAAAAAGCAGCTCTTGCTGCCTTCAGACAGGAATATCCCCAGAGAGAACATTTTCTGAAAAAATAATCCGTCATGGAAATGAGTTTCTTGCGAAATAAAGTTATTTATGAACCCAAGTCCATTATGAAACCGTTTTTCTCGTGAAAATGAATTGCTCCGGGGAAATAGGAAAGAGGTATCTGGTATTGTTAATTAATATAAGCTGTTTACATCATCAGTGGCGTACCATGACTCACCTTGCGGATTATCTTAAAGATGATGGTCGCAGGTAAAGAAACCAGGATGTAAAGTGTAGAGAAGACACCGACAGCCCCACCGATAATCATAAGTAAAATTAAGCCGATATTCATAATGTTGCACACTCCTTTTTGTATTCTGAACAGTGTCTATTTTAGAAAAAAAGAATGTGAAAAGGAATAAAAAGAAAGTCTTTTTAGCATAATTTTAGCAGGCCTGATATCAGACCTGCCCGTCATCTTCTGCCATGCGGTAGCCGACACCGACTTCTGTAAAGATATAATGTGGCTGGGCAGGATCAAGCTCAATTTTGCGACGGATATTCGCCATATTTACACGCAGGATTTTATTGTCATCATCTGCATAAGGTCCCCAGACATTGGAAAGGATCGAGGCATAAGTAACAACCTTTCCAGAATTTTGTGCCAGATAGGCAACAATCTTATACTCAACAGGTGTCAGATGAACGGGTTCATCCTCCAGGGTGAGCAGCCTTTTGGAAAAATCCAGTGTTATTTTGTCATGTCTGTAGGCTTTGATATATAACTCCTGATCAGTATGCATCCGGTTGCTGTGCCGCAGGGAGGTACGGATCCTGGCAAGCAGTTCGGAAGTACCGAAAGGTTTGGTTATGTAATCATCAGCACCAAGGTCAAGAGCCTGCACTTTTTCGCGTTCCGCACTTCTGGCGGAGATCACGATGATGGGGATACTCGACCATGTCCGCACATCCCGGATGATCTGATTTCCGTTCATATCGGGAAGTCCGAGATCAAGAAGGACAAGATCAGGACATTGAGAACGGATGAGACTTAACCCTTCCGTACCGGTATCGGCACAAAGAACCCGGTAGTCATGACGGATCAGGATTTTACGCATAAAAGTCTGGATATTTTTTTCATCTTCAATAATCAGTATCGAAAATTTAGGCATTGTCAGCTCTCCTTTTCTTTTGGAAGTGTAAAAGTAAATTCAGCCCCCTTTGTATGATCACCGGTATGGTTGGCAGCGGTAATCTGCCCGCCGTGTGCCTGTATGATCGTCTGGCAGATGGAAAGTCCGATTCCCATCCCTCTGTGGCTGTCACTGGAGCCGGACGAAACTTGTCCGCCTTCAAAAATATGAGGCAGAAGATCCTCGGAAAGTCCACGGCCGTAATCCCGGACTGAAAATGAAATGGCATCATCCAGTTCTCGGATGATCAGATCCACTGGTTCTGTGCTTCCTGAATGAATCAGGGCATTTTCCATCAGATTGATCAGCACTTGTTCGATCAGGGTAGGATCCATAGGGATCATGAGAAAATTATTTGGCATGGATACATGGATCACAGCATCAGGGATTCGTTTCTGAAGCCTCAGGATCGCCTCAGAGACCACTTCTTCTACAACCTCGGCAGATTTCTTTACCTTGTCAGCAGAACTGCTGTTAATACGGGTAACGGTCAACAGATTTTCCACCATATTTAAAAGCCATTCTGAATCCTCCCGGATATTGGAAACCAGCTCTGTACATTCGGTTTCGGAAAGCTCTTCCCGGTTCTCAAGGTAGGAATCGGCGGAACCGATAATGCTGGTAAGAGGTGTCCTGAGGTCATGGGAGACGGCTCGGAGGAGGTTGGCACGCAGTTTCTCCTTATCTGCTTCAGCAAGCTGCTTTTCACGTTCAGAGATAGCCTGCTGCTGTTGCTTGAGTGAGGTGGTTACTGCACCGGTAATCAGTGCAATCGTAAGCATTCCGGCAAAAGTGACAGGATATCCGTCCAATGTAAAATTTAATCGGAAATAAGGGTATGAAAAAAAGTAATTTACTGCGAATACACAGAAAATCGAAGCGATGATCCCATAAATATAACCACTTGTCTTTAATGCGATCAGGATCAGTGCCAGTGTATAGAGGACTGTGATATTGGCAGTATATTTATTTCCAAAATGAAAGAAGCAAAAAGAAATAATGGTCGTTACAGCCAGAAGCAGGACCGTGATTGCCAGGTTCCATCGTATTTTTTTCATAAAGAATCACTCCTCTTAAAAATGAATCATCCTGATTGAAAAATTAGCACAGCCATAGGCTGTGCTAAAATAATCTTTCAGAGATCCTGCGGGAATCAGAAGATCAGATCAATCAGAAGATCAGATCAATCAGAAGATCAGATCAATCAGAAGATCAGATCTTCTCTCCATTTTTGTATTTGCGAAGAACATTCTGGATTCTTTCATTCGGACTTAAAATCTGACTCAAAGAACCGTCATGGTTCAGAGTGTCGATAATCAGTGCAATATACTTGCTCATATCGCAGTTGATATAATATGGTTTGGAGAGCAGCTCCGGTGTCTGATAGATCAGGTTTGTAGTCAGAACACCTGTCAGAACACCCTCTTCATAAGCCTTATCAAACTTCTCAAGTCCATTTGTGAAGAGTCCGAATGTAGCAGCGGCAAAAATGCGGTTCGCTTTTCGGCGTTTCAGTTCGGTTGCAACTTCAATGATACTTTCTCCTGAAGAAATCATATCATCAATAATGATCACATCTTTTCCTTCTACGGAAGAACCGAGAAATTCATGAGCAACAATTGGATTACGTCCGTCTACAACCTGTGTATAATCACGGCGTTTATAGAACATACCCATGTCAAGACCGAGGACATTTGCAAGGTATACGGCACGGTTTGTTCCGCCCTCATCCGGGCTGATTGCCATCATATGGTCACTGTCGATCTGAAGATCTTTATAAGTACGAAGCAGTCCCTTGATAAACTGATAAGTAGGGGAAACTGTCTCAAATCCGCTCAGCGGAATCGCATTCTGTACACGAGGGTCATGAGCATCAAATGTAATAATATTGTCAACACCCATCCGCACAAGCTCCTGAAGTGCAAGGGCACAGTCCAGAGACTCACGGGAAGTTCTCTTATGCTGGCGGCTCTCATAGAGGAACGGCATGATTACGTTGATACGGCGTCCTTTTCCTCCGATTGCAGCAATGATACGCTTCAGGTTCTGATAATGATCGTCCGGTGACATATGGTTTGTATTGCCGGTAAGAGAATACGTGACGTTGTAGTTGCAGACATCCACCATCAGGTACAGATCCTTACCACGTACAGATTCTTCGATGATGCCCTTAGCTTCACCGGATCCAAAACGCGGAACACTGGCTCCGACAAGGAAAGTATCTTTCTCATAGCCGGAAAAGGCAGCATCACCTTTAAACTGATGAGCACTTTCATGACGCCATTTTACGAGATAATCATCCACTTTCTGTCCCAGCTCTTCACAGCCTCTAAGGGAAATAATTCCAAGACTTCCAACAGGGATATTTTCTAAGGTTCTTTCTGATCGAGTTAACATGAGTATCCTCCTAATGTTCTAACTTCTTTTTGATTCGTATATCATCACCGATGATCTTCAACAGACTGTAACTGCTTGTAATCCTGGAAAAAGAGCGTTCTGTATACAGATCCGCAAGAGATTCCAGAGAAAGGTTTGTTGAGATGATCGTTGATTTCCTGTGTAACAGTCTTTCATTGATACAGGTAAAAAACTGGGATGCAATGAAAGAATTTGTATATTCTGTGCCCAGATCGTCGATGATCAGCAGATCACACTCAAAGATGTATTCACTCATATTGCGGGCATCCACATCTTTTTTATCGAAGGTATTCTGAGCCAGCGTATTGAACAACTGCGGAGCAGAAAAATAGATCACTGAAAATTCACGGTTGATGATCTCTTTGGCAATACAGGTGGAAAGATAAGTCTTTCCGACACCTACATCCCCATAAAGGAAGAGATTGTGAAATTCTGTTCCAAAGCTGTCAACAAAATGACGACAGATCTCTAAAGTATTTTCCATCGCCTCCCGGGCAGAACGTCCGGTTTTTTTATCGTAATGTGAACGAGAGTAATAGTCAAGCCTGAAATTTGAAAAATCTGCATCTTCAGGGATTTTTTTTATGTTCGACTGCTCATAAAGCAGTTCTATGATGGCTTTTTTAAAGCAATGACATTTTTCATTACCGATATAACCGGTATCCTTGCAGTCGGGACATTCATAAACCGGTTCAAGGTAATTTTCCGGATAGCCGGCAGATGTCAGAAGCTTTTTTTTACTTGCACGAAGAAGGGCAAGTTCTTCTTTCAGGGAAGAAAGGGCAGTGGGATCTCCGTTGAGGAGCTTCTTTCCGTACTGGACAGAAAGAATGGAAATAGAGTCATCCAGTGACTTGAACTCAGGAAGCTTTGTATAGACTTCCTCATAGCGTGCAGTCTGGATGTCGTGGCTCTTCAACTGTCTTTTTTCATATTCACGCATGATGGCATGATACTGTGCATTTCTTAATCCCATGGGATGTCTCCTTTTAAATTGCTTTTGGTTCCTGGTACCGGGTTGAAGGTTTCAAAACCAGGTGGTATTTCCAATCTTTAATTACTTTTCAGCAACTGGGCTTCTAAAGAGTCCATATCATAACTCCGGCGTTCAAAGTTATTCAGGTTCTTTGTATTTGGCTGCCTTGGGGCAGCAGCTCTGCGGCTGCTGCGTTCCTTCTGATACTGCTCGTCCAAAGCGGCAATATCCTGAAGATGGCGGACACCCTGCTCATACCAGCGGGTCAGGATACGGTCTGCATATTCAAAACTTGGCTGATGCGTTGCAGAAATCGTCCGGCGGCAGGCCTCCTGGATGATGTCGGCTTCAAAGCAGTACTGCTCTGCCCATTTATTAATGAAAGCAAGCTCAGAAGTTGCCGGTCCGCGGTTCTTGATTCCGAAGGCATTCAGGACAGTATAGCAGTTGCGGTTATAAACGGCAGACTGTTCCTTTGCCTGTGAGACCGTGCTGATCCCGTCCTTTGCCCATGCAATGGCAACCTTCTGTATATAGTGCATACTTTTATGCCCGCTTTCCACGCACGTCTCAAGCAGATATTCAATCAGGGAAGAGGACATATGAAGTTCATTGTAAAAATATGTAATCATATCGACATCCGTATGCGAAAGCGTCTTTCCGAGGTATTGCTCTGCAATAAAGAACAGAGATTTTAATTCTTTCTGTGAACGGAACGCATCCATGGCGATCGGTTCAGAGGAAGTACCGGAGAAAGAAGAATCCGGGGAAGACTCGAAAGTTCCGGAAGATTCATCAGGTACTGTTCCGAAAACGTTCATAACAGAAGCAGGCTCTTCCATACTGTCTGTCAGTTCCTGTGAAGAGGAACCCGGAGAAAACGCTGATGCATCTTCTGTATCAGAGGACAAAAGCTCGATTCCTGAAATACTTCCATCCGCATCTTTCGTGAGACGGAGCAGTCCGGTGGACTCCCAGTAACGGAAAGCACGAAGGACGTCATTCTCCGTATTGTTCAGGCAGTCAGCGATCATGGAAACCGTCAGGACAGAACCCGGCTCGTTCAGATAACGAAGAAGCAGCAAATATACTTTTACAAATTCCCCGTTGGCACTGACCATATAATGATCTATAAATTCATTCGGCAAGATGGTTGCATTTGCCTGAAACCGATTCTTTAACTTCAATCTCTTCATGACGTTATCCCACTTTCTATTTTATCTCTTTTGTCAAACTGCTCCGACATCTTATAGGTGTGATTATTATAGCATTTTCCGAAACTGTTAAAAAGGACTTTTAAGTGGGTAAATCCCCCTTTTTTGTAGATAACTATGTGGAAAACCGGGGGAAAACTCGTAGAAAATGTGAATATCTCTGATCAAAAGTCAGTGTGGCAGGTGCAAAATGCGGACATTTCCGGTTGAAAGCCAGTGGGACAAGCAAAACCCGGCAGAAGCTACAGTCCGAAGATCCTGTACTCTGCCGGGGAATATCCGCCTGGGCGGGATTATTTTAAGATGTCTTCACCAATCTTCACTACATCTCCGGCACCCATGGTGATCAGCAGATCACCGGACTTGCAGTTCTCTTTCAGAAATGCCTCGATCTCTGCAAAGCTTGGATAGTAGTGTGTGTCCGTTCCGAGTTTTGCGGCTTCTTTGGCAAGGTCGGAAGAGGAAATACCAAGGGTATCCGTCTCACGGGCAGCATAGATATCTGCGAGGACCAGATGGTCGGTATGAGAGAGGGCTTCTGCAAATTCATGGAAGAAAGCCTTGGTACGAGTGTAAGTATGCGGCTGGAATACGCACCATATTTCATTGTGTGGATAATGCTGTGCAGCCTTGAGGGTAGCAGCAATCTCCGTCGGATGATGTGCATAATCGTCCACAACGGTCACACCGTTAAAAGTTCCCTTGTATTCAAATCTGCGGTCTGTTCCGCTGAAGGATAAAAGTCCTTTTCTGATCGTATCCATCGGAATACCGAGCAGCTCTGCTGTTGCAATGGCAGCCAGGGCATTGGATACATTATGGTCACCGGTCACGGAAAGCTGAACGCGTCCACAGGAAGTATTGTGCTTTAATAACTCAAAGGAAACAAATCCTTTTTCATCATACTGGATCTCAGTTGCACTGTAATCAAATTCTGCAGAAGAACCGTAAGTGATAACATTGCAGTCCAGTCCTTCATAGATCTCCTGGTAATCCTTGATGTCTCCGTTGATGATCAGAGTTCCATCAGAAGGAAGTAAGGCACTGAACTGGTGGAACGAATGACGGATATCCTCCAGATCCTTGAAGAAATCAAGATGATCCTCTTCAATATTAAGGATGACACTGATCTTCGGATAAAAATGAAGGAAACTGTTCGTATATTCGCAGGCTTCTGTGATAAAATTCCCGGACTTTCCTACCCGGATATTTCCACCGATCGTCTTCAGGATGCCGCCTACAGAAATGGTCGGGTCCATATCTGCTGCAAGAAGTACCTCGGAGATCATGGAAGTAGTTGTGGTCTTTCCGTGAGTACCGGATACGGCAATCGGAGTATCGTAATTTTTCATAAGCTGCCCTAAAAGCTCCGCACGGGTCAGCATCGGAATCTTCTTGCCGACAGCTTCCATCAGTTCCGGGTTACTCTTGTTGATCGCTGCTGTATAAACGACGCAATTAATATCATCTGTAATATTTTCGGCACACTGTCCATAATGAATCACTGCACCTTCAGATTCCAGCTTTTTCGTCAGAGGTGATTCTTTTGCATCGGATCCTGATACAGTGAAGCCTTCTTCAAGAAGAATCTCTGCCAGCCCGCTCATGCTGATACCGCCAATGCCGATAAAATGAATGTGGATCGGTTTTTGAAAATTGATCTTATACATAGATATTCCCTTCTTTTCATAAACTTAGTAGTATAAAAAATTCTGCAAAAGCACTCAGAACAGATGGTACTTTTGCGGATTCAGGCAAAAAAATGCCTTTTTTAGTCATAAAATAGCGTTGTCTTCTATATTATACTATATATACAAAAAAATTAAAGGAGATATTTTTGGTGGAAATTGATAAAAAAAGAAAAAA
>QWCV01001062.1_pt1 | contig 29881 bp, 31 predicted proteins | sample 1972621 | NCBI WGS metagenome assembly QWCV01 (sample SAMN09866699, study PRJNA288562) | Human gut metagenome isolate pre2_stool, whole genome shotgun sequencing... | isolation source: gut | host: Homo sapiens | place: USA: California | reverse complement strand
TTTGAATTGCTCCTTAAATGATTTTTGGATTTGATTTTCAACGAGATGAGGTCTCTTTTTCCTTTCTCTTAAGTCACCCAACCGCACTGTCCTGCATCTCTTTAACCTTGTCTGGCACGTCGATCAGGCCAAAGCGGTAGAACAGCCCATAGATATACGACACACCCCGGATATCTCCCAGAGCCTTGGGTCTGTCCACTACCTCTCCGATTTTACCGATATTGTGATACGCCAGTCTCACGGAACTCCACGCAAGGCTCTTGCTGTCCTCTCTGCGGTCGATCCACAGTTCTTTGGTGAACTCATCTCCCCTGCCCTTCTTCAGCGTATATGTAAAGGGCAAGCCGGACATCGTCTTGAACTTGTATCCCCGAAAAGCCACCACACACTTCCAGAGGTTCTCTTCGCAGGGATCCTTCCTCAGCGCAACCACAGCTCGGTAGTGTCGCTGTCTCTCTGCACCGGTGCTGATATTGGAAGTGTCAGCCTCCTCCGGGAAGTACACGCCTTTCTCATACGGCAGATAAGAGGTCACAGAAGGACGGGACAGCTGCAAAGCCGACATAGTGGAGGTGACAGCAGCAGAATAACTCTGCATACTTCTGAAAGAATCGAACGTCTGCTGGACGAGCTTTGCCGTGTCTGACTCGTAGACCCCGGCTGTGATGAGCAGCTTCCGAACCTTGATGGGGTTGAGAGACAAAGCGTCTGCGATGGCTTGCAGGCTCATTTGGTCCGTATAAAGGTCAGCAGCTGCTTCCATCTGTTGTGCTAGATTCTTGGCTGCACTGTACTCTGGCTTTGATGGCTTCCGCCCTCCACCGGGCTTACGCGCGCGTGTATTATCCACTAATTTTCACCTCGTTTTTATTTCCATCACAAACTATATATCGTGCTCAAGAGTATGCCGTGTGAACTTCTGGAATTCACGCGGCTTCACATTCTCTTAGAAAACAGATCCACTAACCGAATTTTGAATATTTATCAATCCAATCTGAGGCTGTATATTGAGCTCTTTTACAAACGATATTTCACCTTTCTTTGTTAGTTCATCGTTTCCTTTTGTCGTCAAAATATATCCCGATATTCCTGCATCCGGTTCCACTTTTTTTATATATCCAGCACCCTCAAGCTCTTCAATATATGCGCTATACTTTTCTTTGGATATACCCAATATATGCTCATCAATAAACTGTTCTCTCCGAATCGTTCGCAAGAGCGCCTTATAATAATCTAAACTGCCATCAAAACGTTTGCGTGGAATATACGGCTTTTTTATATCCGGCAGTAGTAGCGTCTCCCCATCTACACACATACCAGTAATATATCTTTTATAAACATAAGACAAAACAGTATTTTTGCTGCAACTCCACTTTTGAGCCGCTTCATCAATAGTAATCATCTGAAGCCCTCTTTTTTCAGTTTGTACTTTCTCTGCATCCTAGCCACAGCATCTATGCTGTGTTGTCTGCCGCTCACCGCGTAGAGGTGTGCAAAGTTTCGAGCGGCAAAGCCGTGAGAGAAATTTCCCACGGTTCAAATATAGCCCTTTAAAACCAAGTTTTCAAGGGCACTGGTGAAATATACATCAGCCTGTATTACTGTATTACTGTATCACTGCTATGTTCAAACAGCGTAGTCCTTGTTCTTGATTCCCCCATGACCTGAGAGGTGTACTTTTGGTGGGTATCGTGGTCAAGGGGCTTCCACCATAACGCAGACAAGAATATGCTTTAGCCGGATAATTATCCGTTGCCTGTTGCTCGCCACGAAGAGGTAGCATATTTGAGTAACACAGCCATGTGACTGAAATCACATGACTTTCAGCTTAGGATTAATAAAGCTACGCTATTCCAACTTGATTCATTATTTGCCGTTATTTTTTAACTCCTCTGATATACCATTATTTCTTTTCCATCAGAATGCTATTGTCTATATCAGAGAATATTTTAGTAGCATATCTTTTTTTGCAATACAAGTAAAAAATCAGACCCAAACCACTCCAGATAATCATTATTATGACTTCTGGAAAAGAAAGCGTACAACTTGTTCCGGGTACTATATAAAGGCCAGCCATTAGCCCTGACAAAAACACAGCAAGGCCACCAACAATTTTATAATGTTTTACTTCATATGGTCTCTCCAGTACCCTGTATTTTTTTCGCATCATTAAAAAAGAAACCGAGACAATACAGTATGCTACACAACACGAAAAATTGCCTGCATCCACGAACCATGTTAGAACCGCTTTACCAAAAAATGCCGATATAATAGAAATCAATCCAATAAATGAAATCGAATAAATCGGCACACCAGTCTTTTTACTTGTCACTCCAAAAAAGGAGGGGAGCATATTTGACGCAGACAATGAACACAACGCACGACTCCCACCTATCAGGAATGAATTCCAGCTTGTGAGAATTCCGCACATCCCTCCAATAATAACGATCTTTGCCATGTTTACGCTATTGAACGCTTTTGCCATGGCATCCGCTGTCACCAATCCCGTATGCTCCATGGAATATAGGATTTCCGTCTTGCTCAAAATGAATCCGACACTAAAAACAACAAATACATAGAAAGCCACTGCAAGTACGATTGACATCATCATCAACTTTCCTATTTTTTTCATCGGAATCTTTATTTCTTCTGCAATCTGCGGAATAACATCAAATCCAAACAAAAAGAATGGCGTCAAGATAGAAATTTTCGCGATACCTTCAATAGCTTCACTTTCGGTCGTACCCAGAAAAAGCTGATTGTCCAGATTTTGTACATTTCCTGAAAAAACAGCACCTGCGATTAAAAGAACGCCAACACCTGCTATTGCCAGTGTCATTATTTTTTGAAATCTAGCGGCAGTCTTTGTGCCAACAAGATTCATAACCGTAACCGCTAGAGCCATAATGACTGATACTAATGTCCAGCTGATGTAAATGTCCGCTCCCAAAATCGTATACATTCTTCCTATGGAGAAATTCGGAAAAATATACTGAAGAACGGTAGGAAATGAAACCACCTCAAAACACACAACGGAAATATAGCTCAAAATGATAGCCCATGTGCACACAAATGACGCCTTTTCTCCAAGAGCTAGGTAGCTAAACACCTTTATTCCACCACTTTGAGGAATTGATGTTGTCAGTTCAGCATAACAAAGCCCCACAAAATATATCATGAAACCACCAATGAGAAAGCCGATTGCAGTTCCGATTATTCCTCCGGTTACGATCCACTGTCCAGAAAGGACAACCCATCCCCAGCCTATCATTGCACCAAATGCAAAGACTAGAACATCGCCGGTGTTAAGTAGTTGCCTTTCGTTCTCTTTGATTTGTTTGCTCATTCTTCTCCCAATTTATTCGCTTCTTTTGCAATCGCTTTCAGCCGTTCAAATCCGTCAAATCGGATAACAATGTCTGCTCCAGTATCATTTTTTACTGTAACGGACGCATTGATTTTCTTGATCACATCTATCATTTCATCTTCAGTTGCAACATCAAACGTAATTACCAAAAGATACTGATGTTTTTTTACTACGTCCCCAACATTTAGCATTCCGTCAATGTTTAAGTTGATGCCTTCTAACTTCTTAATTTCGTCTAATCCAGTAATTTCGGAAATCTTTCCTCCATCCTTGCTCCAAAGAATATAGGTACACCCACATCTCTCTGGCAGCTTTCTTTCCGGATCAGGCAGATCAGAATAACTGTGTTTAACTCCTGTAGCGATGTCAACCAGCCACGCATATGTATTAAACCCACAGACATTCTTATGGTTCAAGGCCATCATATCACCAGACATCCGGTATCCTGTTTCCAGTACATAAAAATGCCCATCATCGTCTAACATCATTTCGATCCATGCCAAACCTTCTTTGCATCCCGCTTTATTGAAGGCAGTTGTAATATACGGATCGATTTCCTTTAAATACAAATCCAGTTTATTGGTTTCTGTTGTTGTGACCGAATAACAGTTGCTTGGATATCCCTCCTGTTCAAACATAATTCCGAAGTTTACCAAAGATGCTTTTCCACCTGCCAGCGCATACCAAGCAGTGTACTCATGTCCTTTCAGCATTCTTTCGACTATCACCGTGTCGCTTGCTGAATAAGACCTTGCATACTCACACGCTGCAAGCACTTCTTCCATCGAATTGCAGTAGCTCATGCCTCTATTTGCACTTTGATCAATCGCCTTGACTACAACAGGATACTGAATCTCGCTCAATTCCTTTTCGGTCGGAGTTTTGCTGAGATAATAGTCTTTAGCTACCGGCACACCACAGCTTATGCAAAGATCTTTAAACTGTCGCTTATCAATCGTATAATGCCACGATTCAGGCGTGCAGTAGCAAGGAAGATTCAACCGTTTGCACAATTCCATGCAGACAGAAATATTAAAGGTGCTTATGCCATTCATAATGGCAGCAACCCCTTCTTCTCTGCATTTTTCTTCCAGAATATCAATGTCTGCTGTACTGATCATCCAATACTCATCTGCCAGAAGCTTCAGCGGCGCTTTTTCCACACTAAGATTATCTGTCACGATCGTGTAAATCCCACGTTTTTTGCCTCTAGTAGAAGTTCTTTTGTACCACGTCCGGTCGTACCAAGCATTAACAGTTTCATATAAAACATACTCCTTTTATACCTTGCGTGTTAACTTCGAATATTCTTTTAGTTTTGTTCGAAACACCTCAATAGCAGTGCATAACCCAAACACCACTAACGTAACAGCGATTGCATGAACTACAATCACACCATCATTGTAGGCATCAACGTTATTGCAAATGTCCCGCCACAACCACCGCCGCATAGTATCGCTATTAGCATGGATACAAAGCACTCCAAACGTTGCCGCCGCAATAGTATTGATCCTCCTGCTATATCCGATTTTTAAGTTCTTGAAGAATAGGAATCCGCTAATTCCAGTCGTCAGTGCCAGTATTTTATTGGAATCTGACACAAAGAAATAACAAAGACCAACGTGTTTCCCTATCATCCTGCTAAAAGCAGCTAGAACGATAATACTCATCCAAGAAAGCAACAAGGACACTCCTGCCAGAAACCCGGTAATTTTTGTGCTATTGAAACACTCTTTTGGATACAGCCGAATATACGATGCAATCACATAGAGGATGCTGAACCATGTAACATAATTAAATACCACATGTGCCTTTGCAAAGGATGGCAATACCACATAAACACCAATACACCAGGTCATTAGCCAGAAATGTTCTTTTTCTGTAAGGGAGTGAATCAGTTTATTCAGGAATGGAATCAACAAATAGAATAAAAGAAAACATGCTGTGAAATTATCTGCTACCGTAAAAAAAGGAAACAGCATTTCCAAAAAGTCACCGATTGAAAAAGATTGATAACCAGAAAAAAAGAATAGGCACCATATTACTACCTTATAAAAATAAAGTTCACCAAGTAGCTTGCAGAATTTTTCTTTTGTAATATTTGAAGTGCACATGAAGTATCCCGTAATCAATACAAAACAATTGATTCCGGTTTTGCCGCCCCAGCCAAACAGCAGCAGAAAGTAATCCTGAAAATGTAGGCTGGCCTGTGTATCAATACAGTCAATCAATCCGGAATTCACAACATAGTGATGCGCCACAATCATCAACATCGAGAGGATTCGGAAAAGTTCAATGTTAGAACTTCTTACCCCCCCTGAATTTATCGGTCTTTACCGCAACTGCGTCCATTTCTAAACCTCTCCACAAAAGTCTTTCTTGTCAGTCTTTCTGCCCTAGAATAACGTCACAGGTGCGATCCACATCATCCAGAGATAGATCTGCGTACAAAGGCAGTGTTAGCACACGCAATGCCAGATGCTGCGCAACAGGCGTTTTTTCAGTGCCGGCTGTCGGATAATTCCGATAGCACTCAAAACTATTGGTCAGCGGATAGAAGTATTTTCTGGCCGTAATACCCTGCTCCTGCAACATTTCATAGATTTCATTGCGGGTGTATTTATACCCATCAAACACGACCGGGAAATATGCATAGTTGCTTTCTACATTTTCCTGAATTGCACTAAGCTTGATACCTTCTACGCCGGAAAGGCGCTCACGGTAACGCTCTACGACCTTCTTGCGTTTGGCAATTTCCTCGTCCAAATGCCGCAGATTGCAGATGCCCATAGCTGCCTGAAATTCGTTCATCTTGGCATTACCGCCTACAAAGCAAACCGACTCAGGACCATGGATACCAAAATTCTTCTGGTCGTTCAACAGCTGAACCCAGCTATCATCCTTAAAGCAAACTGCACCGCCCTCAATGGTGTTGAACACCTTAGTAGCATGGAAGCTGAACATAGATGCATCGCCAAAGCAGGCGGTTGATGCACCCTTATACTTCACAGCAAAGGCATGAGCAGCATCATAGATCACCTTCAAGCCGTATTTCTTTGCAATTCGATCGATTTCCTCAACATCGCAAATATTGCCGTATACATGTACTGGAACGATGGCTACCGTGCGATCAGTGATGAGGTCTTCAATCTTCGTCACATCCATGGTATAGTCTCTATCGTTCACATCACAGAACACCGGGACAAGACCATTGCGAACAATCGCATGAGTGGTAGATGCAAAGGTAAATGGTGTGGTGATCACCTCGCCACCTTCCGGCAGATTCAGGGCAGCAATGGCATTTTCCAGGGCTAGATGGCCGTTGGTATAAAGAGCCACATGTGGTACGCCCAAATATTCCTCCAGCTCTGCCTGCAACTGCTTATGTTTTACGCCCATATTGGTCAGCCAGTGGCTTTCCCAAATAGGACGAATTTCTTCTATGTACTCATCCAGGCTTGGCATAGACGAACGTGTCACTAAGATATTATCAGACATATATTTTCACTCCTCTTTTATATTCATGGTCATCTTAACCATTTCGGCAATTTTTATCATATCTTCTTTTCCATATCGTTGGTCAATTGGAATTGGAAGAATATCCGCTGCATAATGGTATTCCAGACTATCAGCCGGGCATTCCTTCAGCACATTTGGCCATAAAGTCGGTATGTAGATTCTTTCTTTTTGCAAAGTCTTTCGGATTTCAGTGCCATTCTGAACCAAAAGCGGGTACATAAATGCACCATAAACACTTTTCAAATTCAACTCATTTATATCCCGAAACTCCTCGTCCAAGAACTCGAAATTCTCCTGCCGTCTTTTTGCTACGGCATCATAGTCGATTCCATGCAGAAGATTTTCTGTCAGGCGGGACATTCGCTTTACCGGTTCTGTAGCAAACAGCTTATTGTTCAATACGTATTCACTATAAAATTCATTTGCGCTGCGTTCATATCGTCCCAGCAAAAAGTGCATTCGTTCGAAAGACTCATCTTGCGGAAGCTCACGATCCAGCTTTGCATCCGTATACAGAAACGCCCCATCCGCAACACCAAAGTATTTCCGGCAAGTATAAAGCGTGTCCAGTCCATCTACGGGCATTTGGAAATAACTTTGTGCATTGTCAACTATGACACGATCATACCGCTGCTTCCAAGTTTTCAAATACTCGTTACTAAGCTGACCATAGAAGTTCACAATATAGAGCCATTCGTTTGCACCAATTTCCTTCGTAAAAACCGGTTCAAGCGCCTCGTTAATATGATAAAATTCATATTCGATATTTATTTTTTTGCAGAGATTTGGCACAGAATCGCAAAGAAAATACGGCAGATATAACTTCCGAATCATCTTCGCTTCGCAAAGATATTCCAGCGCTCCTCTTCCGCAATTCAGGGCAATAGCTTTTTCGTGGAGCATTGCACCTGCATAAGTGTCAAGCTCTATATACCCGCCAATTTCTTTCATAGCTTCACTCCGTCATTAATTGAACATCAATGTGCTTTTCTATATGGGATAAAATATTTTCAGCGGTTGCAATATCAGGAAATTTCATAAAGATAATTCCAAGACATTTTGCTGCATTGTCAAATCGTTCCACGTGATCTCCGGGCTTTTTGTAGAGATGTACTTCTTGAAGATATTTTTTTAATTCACCACTAAATACAATCTGTTTATATATTCCATCAGTTGTACTGTGTAAATTATGCGTTGCATAACAACCCTCAGGTTTATGTGTTGTAGTCAAAACAGGTTGCCCCATTGCAGCTTGGACTGCCATTTCAACTAAATCTGCGCCAAAAATTTTCCCCAATAAGTCTGGTATCATATTTCCGCCAGCTCTCGGTCCAACGTCGATAGGCCATACTCGATTGTTCTTATCAATGACCAATTCAACATTGACCGAGCCAAATCGAATTTCTAACTTGTCCATCATACTTTGCAGCGTTTGTTGAACAAGTTGTACATCGGCTTCCTCCAGAATTAACGGATAACTTTTTCCGACAGGAACCAATGGATTCACCCGGGTATCTCTATGGCAATTAAGAAGCCCCCATATAACCACTTTTCCATTTAAAACAAAAATATCGCCACCGATAAGATACGGATGTTTTTTCTCAATGTATTCTTCAACGATCACTCGGTGGGCACGAGAAAATGAAAAAGCAAATTCTAATGCATCGTTTACGTTATCCCAGCTATGCAGTACGGTAGCTCCTTTTGAGCCGGAAGAATCCACCGGCTTGACGATAACCGGCAACCGAAACCTAGAAGTATCCGCCATCGCATCTTCAATAGTTTGATATCCCATAGATACTGGCGCATTAAATCCATTGTCTTGCAAAAACGCACGAAAACGATCTTTATTACAAAGAATATCTACTGCGGAATAAGGGTTTGTTGGCAGTTTTAATTTTTCGCCCACGTAAGCTGCTGTGGGTGCAGCGGGGTCAGAAGCGTAGGCCAGAACGCCATCAACTTTTTCTTTCTGTGCCACCTCAAGGACGGCATCCTTGTCCGTAGTACTTACAAGATAGAACTTATCTGCAACATACTGCCCGGGGTTATCCGTCAGGAAATCGCACAAAACAGTGTAGTAGCCGAGCTTTTTTGCAGTTTCAATAGCTACAACTTGCTGCGCAGAACCACCTAACAAAAGTATTTTTTTCATTTTTGTCGCCTTTACTTTCTTGCAATTTTTTTCAAGACGGGGCGAATCATGCCCATCAGATATTCATAAGATTCCAAATGCAATGCAGCCGATGCCCCAATGTAAATTGCCGCCCCCATCGGAATTTGAATCAGCAGAGTCACAGTATTTGACAGGTGAAGCAGGCCAACGAGATTCACACAGCATCCCATAAAGATTGCCAAAGCAATGCCCGGTAGGATATCCTTCAACTGATCCAAATAACGATAATTCAAAAGCTTACGATTAGGCCAAGAGTTGATAATTTGGCTTGTGACACTGCTGACAAGCAAGCTATACGCCATTGCCATTACGCCAAACCACATCGTAGAAAGTAGCAACGCAATACCGACAATTTTCTTGGCAATTTCGAGTTTCAAAAACAGATCACTACGTCCCATCGCCTTTATTGCATTCAGGTTTGCTGTGTGAATCGGATAGAACATATAAGTAATGCAGAAAATGCGCAAAAACGGAACACAGGGTAACCACTTATCGGTTAGAACCAAGCGAACAATCGGTTCTGCGCAGAACGCTAAGCCCATCATCAGTGGTGCCATGATATAGGTGCTGGTTTTAATAGCGCGTCGCGTCATCGATTTGACATGATTTCTATCATCTTGCACACTTGCCATTGTTGGCAAAAGAACGCTATCAATGGATGTGTTGATATTGTTTACGATTACACTTGGGAACTTATCGCCTTGGTTGTAGTACGCCAAATCCGCAGAAGAATACATTTTACCTATAATCAAGCTGCGAATATTGCCATAGACTGTATCCAAAAGTGCTGACGCCAACATCTTCCATCCAAAGGAAAGCAATGCTTTTAATCTCTCCCACGAGAACATTTTCTTTGGCCGCCATTTAACGGTCAGCCACAGAATCAAGGTATCAATGGTCGTATTGGACAACTGTTGTGCTACGATAGCCCATACTCCAAACCCCGCATAGGCCAAGCCAATGCCCAGAAATGCAGAAAAGATTGTTCCACCCAGCGTTGCATAGAAGAAACGCTTAAACAGCATGTTCCGCGACACATAGGATTGCTGGATTCCCTTAACACCAGAGATTACAATGGTCAAACTGATAACCCGGATAATTGGGGTCAGGGATGAATCATTGTAGAAGATAGCAATTACCGGTGCCGCCATAAACATAATGGCGTACAGAACCAGACAAACCACAAAATTGAAGTAGAACACTGACGAGAAATCTAGTTCATCTGCATCTTTTTTCTGAATTAGCGCCGTGCCCAAACCACTATCTACAAACACCTGCATGATCGTTGTGAAAACAGTGATAAGGGCGATCTGGCCGTAATCCTCCGGCGCGAGGATACGGGCAAGGACAATGGAAACTATAAATGTTACAAGTTGAGCACCACATCGTTCTGCGAAACGCCAGAGGAAATTTTTTAGGACTGATTGTGTTTTCATTGTTTTTCCTTCATACATTTTCGATACAGTTTTAGCAGCCAAGGAAAATGTTCTTTAATATATATTTTTAGTTTCCAAGACATAGGCTGTTCATTATACAGATTGCGTAATTCACCTGTATGCAATTCTTTATAGTCATCAGCGTTCTGGTAGTACATAAAATCCAACTGCAACTTTGCCTTATGTATAACACTGGCATAGCGGTTTTCTGTTTCTTCGTTGACCATATCCAGCATACGTTTGATTATATATCTTTGTGCATCGGCGTATTCTTTATTCTCTATGCGCCTTGTCCATGAGCCTGCAACAAGGAAGCGATATATCGCCATATTGTCCGGTAGATAGAGCATTCCTCCGCGAAGCGCCCCATGAATTTGTAATGAGTAGTCTAAAGGACAATATTTGAGAAATTCTGGTTGATTTTCTAACAGTTCACGCCGGTAGAAGAGAGAATTCGTTGCAACAAATCCGCCACCACCAGCAATAACTTCTTCTGTGCTAAACACAGTCTCTTTATCACTGGGAGCAATATTGCAAAGAAACTGACTATTTGACGCCTGGACCTTTGATACTGTATGAGCACAAATATCCAATTCCGGATGAGCCTCCATTGCATCAAACTGCCTTTGCAGTTTTCCAGAATCAGTCCAATAGTCGTCACCCTCGCAAAGAGCCACATATCTACCTTTCAAACGCGGCAGATGGAAAGTACTTGTTATATTCACTCCCTTTGAGTACTGATTTTCCTTCTGATAAATCGGCTTTATCAATTCAGGGTACTTTCTCTCATATTCACGAATGATATCCGCCGTATTATCTGTTGAGGCATCATCATGAATCAGTACTTCATAATTAAAGTTAGTTTTTTGGGACACAAAGCCCTCCAAAGCATCTTTTATGTATGGTCCATGATTATATGTGTTACAAATTACACTAACTGCCACTTCTTTATGTTTCGTTTCACACATAAACTTGTATTTTTCCTTTCCGGCGACTAACAGCATCCGCCTCATAATTCGCATATTCAGTTTCTCTCGGACCAATCGCTATCATCAATTGATAGGTCGTGTTGAATAAAACAAACACCTTTTCCTCACAATTCATTCTTCTCAACTGTATTGAATTCGCCAACTTGTTTCAATTCAAAAAAAGCTACAACTATTGGCAACGATGCTGTCAGCATTATATACAATGCAAATCCATTATAATAAGCAAGAATAAAAATAAATAATTGCAACAGGATAATGTTCATTTTGCTTTTGCATATCTTGCTCAATCTAAGCTGACAAATCACAAATGATATCAATCCGACCATTCCATACCCAACAAGAAGATTTACATAATCATTATGCGCCTGAATTCTTACTCTTAAAACACTATAGATAACTTCTACCACACCAGAAATACCCACACCAAATATTTTTTCAAGTAATGTGGTCTTTGTTGCATAATAAGACAGCGCAATCTGCCGATACCATTCTCTTCCGTTTGTAATTGAGCCGCCGACTTCTGTTGCATATAGTGTTTTTTCAATAAGTGGATTATTTGTCAATATATCGGTGTTTGTAGCAAGGAAAACCAAGACTATAAATCCCACTCCTAAAATAATAGCCTTTTTGCTAATCTTTCTTATCGAAAGGAAGTCACATACAATCAGTACTGCAGTAGCTAAAACCGCTGATCTAACCGCCGTACACACAATACAACCAACACATATCAATTTGATAGCTACAACCAATTTTTTCTTGTTTTCCAAATCGAACAAAGAAACGCCACAATACACAACCATCAATATGTAAGCAAGCATATGCGGAATATTGAATGGACCATATAACACAGGAACTTTTGATCCAAATTCAAATTTTAGCCCTTGAAGGACACCGACTGAAAACACTGTTGTCAGGAAGAAAATTAAAACATATACAGAAAATCTTCTTTTCCCTGAAAGAAAATATTCGATAAACTCTTCCCTCAGTTCATCCTCCACACATACTAACAGCATAATAAAGGTTAACAGATACCCATAAAAGAATGAACTAATAATCTCCGATGCTCCACATATAAAGCCAATATATACAATATAGGTAACAGACAATAAATTAAATAAGAAGAACTTTAATTTTTTCCCATTTCGCATATAATGAGCATTAAGGACTACATACGCAAATACCATAAGGAGAATTGCTGCCTTATTTGCTGCGCTTTCTTTAATACAGTATAACACTGTAAAAACTGCTGGCATTGCCATACATAACTCATATGTAGTTTTTCTTATATTTATCTTAAACATTCCAGCACCTTCTCTTTTTCATTTATTTTGCTGAATCCACTCCCATGTCTATGGCTTTATATTCTACACTTTATGGATTATATACAAAGGCATATCGTTCCAAATTACGCTTCAACAGCATTCTACCTTATACTTCCTTGGCAGGAACGCCAACCAATGTTGCTCCTCGCTTATAGCAGGAATTTATAACAACAGCATTTGCACCAATTTTGATATCATCCGCTATATAAATCGGCCCAATTATTTTGGCTCCAACACCAATATCTACATTATTCCCTATTTCAGGCGCACCCTCATCTGTATCTCCCTTGTTCCCGATACAGTTTTCTCCGTGCATTTGACAGTTTTTCCCGATTTTTGCATGACCATTAACTATAACCGATCCATAGTGCCATATTTTCAGTCCTGAATCAATTGTGTTATGCCATATTGTAATTCCAAGATGCGCTCCCAGTGTATTTTTTCTACGCTGCCAAAAATAATATCTTAATTTTCTATTACAGTTAAAAGAATATTCTGTCATGCGTAATGCCTTAACATATTCCCAGATCAAATAATCATGATCCTTTAGCAACCACAGCTTTATGTTCCCAACAATACTATTGGAAATGTATTTCTCTTTTTCTTTCTTGAGGCAAATATTTAAATTCGTTTTACTATTTATCATTGAATTATTTTTCTCCAATTTCTTGCATTTTTTAGAGCTTTTACTTCTCTAACATTTTACGCATCGCTCTTTTCCTTGCTAATCCATTTTCTATAAGCGTAACTTCATCAAATACTGTTTTTCCACATCTTAAAGCCATTGCATATATTTTCATTTTTTTAGACATCAATTTCCAATTGCATTTAGATACAATTTTTTTTGCTTCGATGTATAACTTCTTAGAGTAGTCCTTGCGATACGTTAAATCCTGCATAAGCGATTTGTATATGTAAATACACTCTTCAAATTCACGGTTTGCAAGAAGTTCTGTATACTCTGGGTAAATCTGAGCGATATCATATTTCATCTGTCTCACAAATTGCAATGCATCTAATCTTTGTGGTCTGAAGCTTCCCTTTGATATTGCCTGCAACCGATATATATAATGATAGATTGGTTTTTCACAGAAAGCTATCTTACTCGCTTTTAAAATCAAACGATATGTTACCGGAATATCTTCATATATCTTTCCTTTTGGATAACGGATACCTGAAAAGAATTTTGTCGGATATAGTTTTCCCCATGCAGAATTAGAAAACAGTTTCAACCTGCATAACTCGCCGATTGCTTCTTTCTGATCTAAAATTCTTACCTTTCCACTGTTAAGATAACTATTTATTGTTAATCCATTTTCAGTCTCATAAAAATAATCACCAATAGAAATATCTGCCTGGCTTTCAACAAGAGACGAATACAGTGTTTCAATATAATCATGCTCTATATAGTCATCTGAATCGATAAAAGTAACGTACGTTCCGCTACAAATATTCAGTCCTGCATTCCTTGCATCTGAAAGCCCCCCATTTTCTTTGTGAACCACTAAAATTCTTGAATCGTGATTTGAGTATGTGTCACACATCGCACCACACATATCCGGTGATCCATCATCGACCAATATTATTTCAAGATTTCTGTAGGACTGTTCGCATATTGATTTTACACATCTATCGAGATATTTTTCTACATTATATATTGGAACTATTACTGAAATCAGCTCTTGATTTAACACACTATTCTCTCCTCTACACCATTAACTCCGTATAAATTTCAGCCATTTGTTCAAAAGATACACTGTTATCGAATTTAGCAGCCATTTCACGGCAGAACGGTTTCATCTCATTCCGCTTCTGCGCATCAGAAAGTAACTGAATTTTCTCTGCAAATGCTGTATCATCATATGGGTCACAAAGATATCCATCTTTACCATCAATGATATAATCTTTAATTCCCTGAACACTTGAACCAATAACTGGAATGCCTGCTGCAAGAGATTGTACACCCGCTAAGCCAAGCCCTTCTCGTATGGAGGGAATCACTCCAATGTCAGATACCGCGGTAATTTCCGGTATATCCATTCTAAATCCTAACAGCCTCAAATCGACATCTTCTTGTTTTGCCAGATCATGAAGCATCTTTCCAGTTCCGCCATCAATACCATTTCCGCAAATCACAAAAACATAATCATCTTTATTGGGAAGTTTTGAGAGCGCTTTGATAATAATTTGATGATTCTTTCGCGTCGATAATTCACCCACAGCCAAAATCATAATCTTATCCGCTGGCACTCCTATCAAATTTCGATATTCCCTGCAGTTTACTGCCACATTCGCATATTTTGAAGTATCTACTCCAACGCCATTAATTTGAAAGACCTTTTTACAAAACATTTTCTTTGCGTTTGAATAATCTTCCTTATTAATTGTGATAATCGCATCACAAAATAAAGAGCAGAATTTTTCTACAGTGTAGAAAATCATCCATGATTTCTTGGAAGAATTCTCAGTGAAAGCAAATCCATGCGTTGTATAAATGACCTTCGTTCCCTTTTGTTTGTATGACCGAGCGGCCAATCTTGTAAAAATACCTGCAATAGGCGTATGACAATGAATCAATTGAAAATTGCCCTGTTTCAACAGTTTTTTCAGCTCTTTATATGCCTTAAAATTTGTTTTCGCTATCGGATTAGTACTATCAAAATCCAATTGAACAAATTTAACACCCCTCTTATCAAGTTTTTCTTTTGTGTCTGCCCACTCTAATTTATATGCATTTGCCGCAAAAGTAACTGTATATCCTTTTCCAATAAGTATTTCTATATCATGAATGAGAAAAGACGCAAAACCAGCTAAATTTGCAACAATTAGTGCGTTCTTCTCCATCACTTCGTCTCCATCTGCTGTGCGATATCAGCATCCACAATTTCCTCCCCGGTCTTATGCTTCAGCTGCTCCTTAGAGGCTTCACTCAGACCGTTGTTGATCACACAGTTCATATCGCAGGTGCTGCACTTATCCAGCTCTTCCTTAGTGACTTTGCCATCACGATAGTCACGGCAAATCTTCAGTTCATACATGCTGTACGGATGTTTGGTGAACAGAGCCTTGAACTTGTGAACCAGAACCCAAGTAGCAGGCTTCCAGATGTACTTGTGCATTGCCGGAGAAACACTACCAATCATCCAGCAGTCACGGTCGCAACAACGAACTTTTGCACGAACCTTCTCGGCCTCCGGGCTGTTCCACAGCTCATCCCAAGTCTGATTGTTCAGGTTGCCCATGACCTCTTTGTCCTTGGTACCGTTGCAAGGCATAACATCACCATACGGGTCAATGAAGAAGGTATCAAAGCTCATGTCGCAAGGCAGCAGGCGCTTCTGACCGTAGATGTAGTTGATCAGACCGTGGTTAAAGTATGCACGGAACCACTTCTTCGGACTGTTGCTACGCAGCAGTTCATTGACCAGGTTCTCAAAGTTCTTTGCAACCATCGGACGGTCGTGGATGATGTTTTTAGCCTCAACGAAGTAGAAGCTGTTGTGCAGAGAAGCAGTTGCGAACTCCATTCCCATCTCATCGGAAATCTTGTACAGAGGAACAAGGTCAGGAGCATTCTTATCCTGAACGGTCATGCCGAAGCCAACATCCTTCATACCCATCTCACGCAGCTTTTTCAGTGTGCCATAACCACGCTGGTAGCCGTTCTGCAGGCCACGGATCTCGTTATTGGTCTGCTCCAGACCCTCGATAGAGATACGGATACCGATCTGCGGGAACTCCTTGCACAGGTCAACGATACGGTCAGTGAAGAAACCGTTGGTTGAAATAACGATACGGTCAGACTTCTTGTACAGTTCACGCACAATATCCTTCAGGTCGGTGCGGATGAACGGCTCGCCGCCAGTGATGTTCGTAAAGTACATCTTCGGCAGCTTTTTGATGGTTTCGATGCTGATCTCCTCTTCCGGCTTGGAAGGTGCTTTATAACGGTTGCACATAGAGCAACGAGCGTTGCAGCGATAAGTGACGATGACAGTACCATTTAACTTCTTTTCTTCAGACATGATTAACTCTCCTATTGTTTACTCTCTCTTTTAAGAATGTTTCGATTTTATTTAAGAACCACTTTGCACATACCGAGAACACAACCGAACCACAGACGACTGCAATTGCCGTGAAGATATATGCCAGCAGACCATTTCCAAATAGATGAACAAGGTGTAGCTTTTCCAGCACACGATAAATCACCATGTGGCACAGATAAATTTCGAAGCTGATACCGCCGAGGAACTTGGCGACTGGATTGACCAGTACCCCCCCCCGCTTGCATCCGAGGGTATAGGCCAGTGCTGCCACACAGAAGAACAGCATTGTAAGCGTATTGCCGCCCACTGCAAAATAAGCAACTGTGGCAATCAGCAGAAGTGCTCCGGCGATAATCTTGTGCTTCGCTGCAAACTCGGCCAGTTCCTTCCGATAAAGGAAGATCAAGCCACCAGCGATAAAGTAAATCGCATCGTAGACGATATTAGTCCTCCCTGCTTTGAAGTAATTAGTGCATAACCAGTTAAATACCAGTGCCGCAACCGCCACACTCCACGCTCTCTTCTTGTTTCCAATCAGGAAGCAGAAGAATGGGAACAGCATATAGAACACAAAAATGACTGCCAGCGTCCAACTCACACCAATGACCGAAATCTTGGCATTCGGCAGAAGCCCCTGACATAACGTCAAGTTTGCGAAAACCTCAAACAAGGATTCCTTGCTCGGTGAAATCACAAAGTCTAACGCACAGAGCAGTGCAAAGTACGGCCAGATTTTGATATACCGCTTCTTGTAAAAGTCCTCTACGCTGATTTTCTGGTCAATTATTTTCTGGTAATAGCCGCAGCACATGCCAAAACCACTGACCATCATAAAAAGGAAGACGAGGTTTGTGAAAGATGGTATCAGCCGCTCAAACACAAATCCTCCGATCCCATATTCTCCATTTGAGAGGACGTGCATCAATGCAATGCCGATAATGGCATACGCCTTTAAGCCGTCTATTCCCTCATATCGATCCGCTTTTGCAGTCACAAGTTTTCTCCTCACGTACCAGTTTTACTGATACACCTTCATAATTTTCTCGTAATACTCATCAATGGTATCGAAGCTGATGTCCTTACAGTTCTTGCTATACTGCTCACACAGCTTCTTATCACCCCAGAGCTTTTCTATCTTTTCTTTCAAATCTTTCCCGTTACTACTCTCGAACAACTCGCCGGTCTTGCCAACCTGAATCAGTTCCGGGATGCCACCAATGTTCGCTCCCAGTACCGGTGTGCCATACATCTGGGATTCCATTACGGAGAACGGGCAGTTCTCATACCACTCAGACGGGTAGATGGAGAACCGTGCCTCACGGATGAGCTTTTCCAGTGCCTCGCCTTTCTGGAAACCAACGTTCTTGATGTTCTTAATACCAGTTACTGTCTCTTCCAGCGGGCCAGTGCCGGCGAAGATGAACTGAACATTCGGCAGTTTCTTACAGACCTTGATGAGTGTGCCGATACCCTTTTCCTCAGAGAAGCGGCCGAAGTAGAGGACGTAATCCTTCTTCTCCGTCTCTTTCCACTCCACCTTGTCGATGAAGTTGTGCATTGCCACAGTCTTGGTTGCAAATAGTGGATTGCTGTCCATCTTGCTCTTCATGAACTCGGAGCAGCAGATCATGGTATCAATGTACTTATAGGTTTCCTTCCATTTCCAGAACTCAGCCTCCATCATGCCGATGGCAGATTTTGCCGCGGAGCCGTGGATGCACTTGCCTTTCATGCAGTTTGCAAAATGGCCGCCGAGGCACTTCTCACAGTTCTGGTGCGTGTTTGGATTGTTCAGCATGTGGTTCGGGCAGACCAGCTGGTAATCATGTGCCGTGAAGATGATCTTACAATCCCTTCCGGTCTCCTTGCGCCACTTCACGATTTCCAGGATGATGGAAGGTGTCAGCTGGTAGTTGAAGTTGTTCAGATGACAGACATCCGGCTTGAAGTCGTCCAGAACTTTTCTCAGCTGTACCCGCGCTTCCTTGCTGTAGATAGTTTTGATGGGGTAGGTCAGCTTGCTCAGTTTACTGCCGCCGTGGAAGTCCATATCAGACGTGTAAGCATTGACTCGGTTGCCCACGCAACGGCCTTCGTGCTCCATACCGAAGTACTGAACCTCGTGTCCATGCTGCTTCAATGCCTCGCCCAATTTAAATATGTACGTCTCAGATCCGCCATTAGGATATAAAAACTTGTTTACTATCAGTACCTTCATTATTTTCTCCTGTACAGCTTCATGGTTTCTTTCGTGACTTCATCCCAGTTGTACTTTTTACAGATGAAGTCTGCGGCCTGCTCTTTATGTACATCTACTTTTTCAGGATGGTCACAAGCGTCCTGTAGCTTTTCTTGCAGATCCTGCACATCCGACTTTTTGAAAATCAGCGCCTTATCTTCCACAACCTCTGCGCACTCTGGAATGTCGGAAACCAGACAGCAGTTGCCGTAGCTCATCGCTTCAAGCAGGCTCAGAGGCATTCCCTCCAGATCGGACGGCAGTGTGTAGATATAGGCGTTACTGTACAGTTCATCCAGCATCGCTCCCTGTACGAAACCGGTAAAGAGGATTCGGTCGTCCCCCTTTGCCAGTTCCTTCAGTTCTTCCATAAAGGAATCCGTATCGCTGGAGCCGCCTGCAATGACCAGCTTTTTGTCCGTCTTGACATTTTTAAAAGCCTCGACCAGATATCGAATCCCCTTTTCCGGTACCAGACGCCCGAGGAACAATATGTAGGAATCTTTTTTCAGCCCGAATTTTTCCGTGATCAGGTTTGCTTTCCGAATCTGCGGCCTATTCACGCCATTGGGGATAAAGTGTGTTTCCCTGCCATAAGTTTCCTTGAAATAGTCCTGCACGCCCTTGCTCAGAACAATGATCTCGTCCGCATATTTCACGGCATTTTTTTCGCCCTGACGGATAAATTTGGAGCCAAACCCTGACTGCCACTTCTCGCGCTGCCAGTCAACGCCGGCCGATGTCAAGTCTTGGACAACATTTTTCACAAATAAATTTGAAAAAAATAAAAAAATAAGCCCTACAAGGCTTTCAGTCGGTATCGAACCGATCTGAGCCTTGTAGGGCTTAACTGTATCTGCAAATGTACGAATCCGGCATCATCGACAGCTCCTTCGGCGGTGGCCTTGACTGCGCCGACGGCTGCGCCATGCTGCTGTGCTCCGGCGACAGTGAGGAGCCGGAACGGGTGCGGGAAGCTGTTCTGAGCCGGGCGGAGGCACTGCTCCGGGAAGGCATCGGGGCGGACTATTTTCTCCGCATGAAGCGCAGTGCCCTGGGGCGGCGGATCAAGGGACTGGACAGCTTCGACGGCACCTGCTTCCGGTTGTGTGCCTACCACTTTGCGGGCTTCGATTACTTCCGCTTCCCTGCCATCTATCAGGATATCACCCCGGAAGAGGTTCTTGCCTTCCTTGCCCGGGTGGTAAAGCCGGACCGCTGTGCCCTGTCCGTTATTGATTCTGTGGCCGAACCCGCAATATAACACGGCTCTCGGCACCGCAGTTATTTTTCACTTTCCTCAGGAGGTCTTTTTATGAATCCCGCCAATTATTCCGTAATTTCCTTTCCCGCTCTGGGGATCAGTCTGAACCCGCCCCGGGGATTTTCCGTCGGGCCGCTGTATATCCACTTCTACGGGCTGATCATTGCCTGCGGGCTGATGCTGGCGGTATACTACGCCTGCAAGCGCAGCCGTCAGGCCGGGTTGGACGAGGATACCCTGCTGGACGGCGTCCTGTGGGTCACTCCCTTCACCATTCTCTGCGCCCGGGCGTACTACTGCGCTTTCTCCTGGTCCCTGTATAAAAATAACCCCATTTCCGTGCTGTACATCTGGGAGGGTGGGCTTGCCATCTACGGCGGCGTGCTGGGCGCGGCCATTGGCGTGGCGCTGTTCTGCAAAATCAAAAAGTGTTCCCTCCCTGCCCTGCTGGATCTTGTGAGCCTCGGCTTTCTGATTGGGCAGTCCATGGGACGCTGGGGCAACTTCTTCAACCGGGAGGCCTTCGGCGCCGCCACGGAGGGCTTCACCCGCATGGGACTTTACAATACCGTCACCGGCGTGACGGAATACTACCACCCCACCTTTCTGTATGAATCCGGGTGGAATCTCATCGGCTTCGTGATCCTGCACTTCCTGTCGAAGAAAAAGAAGTACGACGGAGAAATTGCGCTGGGCTACTGCGCGTGGTATGGCCTCGGCAGAACCATGATCGAGGGACTGCGGATGGACAGCCTGTACTGGGGTCCCTTCCGGGTCAGTCAGGTACTGGCCGCCGTCAGCTGTATCGCTGCCACCGCCGTTCTCCTCGTGCAGCACTTCCGCCCCCACGACCCGGCAAAGCTGGCAGTCAACCGGCTGGCAGCCGCGGAGAAAGCAAAGGCAGAGGCGGCAGCCGCCCCGGAGGAAAACCCGGAACAGCCCTGACATACAGGCGCCGTGAAACTGTTCCGGAAAAATGCCGTGTTGGGATATAACCACATAAAAAGGCCCCGCCGAACTGGTTCAACGGAATCAGTCCGGCGGGAAATTTTTGTTACAAATTGAAGCTTCTTGGTTCCGGTGCCTTGATGACCCGAACCCCGGCGGAGGTGTACTGTCCACACACGGCATCATCCGTGAGCCAATCCGTTACCAGTACGTTCAGATTGGAGGTCGGGCAAATGCAGTTAGCGGCGGTCTGGTTGAATTTACTGAAATCCGCCACACAGATCACCTGATCCGCCCGACTGATCATTTCCCGCTTCAGAGAGCCGATCACGAAGGAATGGTCCGTAACGCCATAGCGCAGGGACACGCCCGCCGCACCCAGAATGATCTTGTTTGCATGAAAGTGCATCAGATCGCTGCTGGCAATGGCACCGGAGGTCAGGGGCTCTCCCCGGGTCAGGGCACCGCCCAGCAGAATCGCGCCGCAAAATTCATTCTTGACCACCTCGCAGGAAAGCTGGACGGCGTTGGTGATGACGGTGACCCGCTTGTTCCCGGCCGCAATGCAGCGCGCCACCTCCATCAGGGTCGTGCCGCCGTCCAGAAACAGGGTGTCTTCGTCCTCGATCAGGTTATACACCGCGGCGGCGATTGCTCGTTTCTGGGCTGCGTGGGTCACCTCCCGGTTATAGTAGGAGGGTTCCGGACTGTAAATCGTGCCCAGAACCGCCCCGCCGTAGACTCTGCGCAGATTTCCGGCCTTTTCCAGCTCCTCCAGATCCCGGCGAATGGTTTCCATGGACACGCCCAGCCGCTCTACAAGATCCGCGGCACGCACAATTCTGTCCCGGTTGATCAGCTCAAGAATATACTGCTTTCGTTCATTCTGAAGCATCCTGACTCTCCCTGTTTTCTCTTTGCTCTGATTATACTTCCGATTCCGTGGAAAAACAAGGGGAACTTACGAGTTTCCCTGAGCCATCTCCAGAATCTTCACCAGATCCTCCTTTGTCAGCTTACGGAACCGTCCTTTGGTGGGGGATTTATAGACGGCCTGTTCTGCCAGCCTCTCCATCACTTCATGGGACATATTCAGCTGCGCCGTGGACACAGGCAGTCCCAGCCGGATAAAGAACTGCTCCAGCCGGTAAATGCCCTCCTGAATGATATGCTCCTCGTCATAATCCGGATAATCCACATGAAAGACCCGGCGGGCAAACTGGGTGAATCGTGCCGGATAGCTGGAATATACATAGCGCATCCAGGAGCCGGTAATCATGGCAAGTCCCATGCCGTGGGGAATATCATACTCCCCGGAAATCTCATGCTCGATCCCGTGGCACGCCCAGTCCCCGATCCGTCCGGTGTTCAGCAATCCGTTCTGTGCCAGCGTTCCCGCCCACATCAGCTCTGCCCGGGCATCATAATCCTCCGGATGCTCCATGGCTCTGGGCGCATAGAGAATCACGGTCTGCATCAGTCCCTCCAGCATCCGGTCCGTCACATCCGCCTGCTTCACCTGAGTAAAATACCGTTCCATCAAGTGGGACAGGATATCCGCTGACCCACAGGCGGTCTGCCTGGGAGACACGGAGAAGGTATAGTGCGGATCCAGAATGGAAAACTTCGGAATGTTGATCTCACTGTCAAAGCTTCGTTTCAGCCCTTCCGGCATTTTGGTGATCACACAGCTGTTGCTCATTTCAGAGCCGGAGCCAACTGCCGTCAGAACGGTTCCGATGGGTAGAGACCGGGTCGCCGTCTCATAACGCTGAAGCACATTCCACACATCTCCGGAGTAAGGAATGCCCACGGCAATTGCCTTTGCGGTATCAATGACGCTTCCGCCGCCCACTGCCAGAATAAAGCCGATCTGCTTCTCTCTTCCGATGGCAATGCCCTGATAGACAAGATCCATCTTGGGATTGGCCTCCACGCCGCTGATTTCGGTAAAGCGGATTCCATCCCGGTTCAAAATAGTGACAATTTCATCATAAAGGCCCATTTTCCGAATGCTGCTCTTTCCGTAAACCAGCAGGATATTGTCGGAATATGCCCGGATCAGTTCCCCCAGCCTGTCCAGCTTTCCGTCGCCGAACAGGATCCGGCAGGGGTTGTAGAACTCAAAGTTTTCCATACCGTTTCTCACACCCTGTAAATGTCAGATGCCGCTGCCTGATCCATCACCACCCGGGCAATGGGGCTGCGCTTGATATTGGTAACCGGGAATTCGTTGGAAATGGGGGTCTCCATGAACTTCTTCACAATGGGGGCCTTATGGGCTCCGTTCAGGATCACTACCAGATCCTTTGCTTCAAAGATGTTTTTATAGCCCAGCGTCAGGCCCCGGGTCAGGGTCACGGGAGTGCCGTTTTCAAAGTACTTGGAGGATACCTCCCGGGTCTTGTTGGCAAGGGTCGCCACATGCGCACCCAGCGTCAGATCTACGCCAGGCTCGTTCAGCGCCACATGGCCGTTCATGCCCACGCCCAGAATCATGTAGTCAATTTTCCCGTTGTCGTCAATGTATTTTTCGATTTCCCGGCATTCCTTCTCCGGATCGGCGGGATTAGAGTTGAACATCCGCATCCGGCTGCGGTCCAGATTGATGCCATTAAAGAAGGTAGTATCCAGAATCCATCTGGCACTGCCTTCATAGGCCGGGTAATCACACCATTCGTCCAGTCCGACGATCCGTGTTTTGCTGAAATCCACTTCCCCGGCCCTGTACATTTCAATCAGCCGCTCATAGACGCAGATTGCCGACTGCCCCGCGGCGAGACAGAGCAGTGCGTCGGGCTTCTTCTTCAAAAGCGCCGCGATTCTCCGGGCCTCGGCATCGCCCAACTCTTTGGTATCCTTATAAATCTCAAGAAACATACATATTCTCCTTTTTTGCGAATCGGGAGGAGTTCCGCTGACGGAGCTCCTCACCGATGGATGAAATTGGTTTATCCCAGAATGCCCAACACAGACAGCACGGTGCCGAGGACAAAGAGAATGAGGATCAGCACAATGGGGCTGCACTTTTTCTTCGTCATGAGCCAGTAGCACAGACCCACCAGTCCCAGAGGCAGCAGATTCGGCAGGATATTATCCAGAATCGCCTGCACTACGGTGTCGTCCGCACCGCCGGAGCCCGCAATGACCAGCGGAGTGCTGACGGCAACATAGGTTGCGGACAGGCCGCCGATGACCATCAGACCGATCTGAGTCAAAGCTTCCACCAGGCGTCCCATAACCGAGTCCGACATGACGGACAGAGAGTTGATACCCAGCTTATAGCCCCGGTTGATCAGGAACCAGGAAATGATCAGAGAAGCGGCGACCCAGGTGACCAGATAGAAAACGGGTCCAAAGAGGTTTCCCTGGAAGGCAAAGGTCATGGCAATGCTCATGAGCACAACTTCGATCAGAGAGTTCATGACGGAGTCGCCGATACCTGCCAGAGGTCCCATCATACTGGATTTCAGGTTTGTGATTGCCTCATCGGGAATGTCCTTGCCCATGGCCTTTTCTTCTTCCATGGCAATGACCATGCCGTTGATCAGGCACCCGGCAGTAGGCTGGGTGTTGAAAAATTCCATATGACTGGACAGTCTCTCGGAAAATTTTTCATTGTCATCGGGGTACAGCTTTTTCAGAATGGGTGCCATGGAAACGGCGTAGTCAATGTTCTGCATACGCTCCCAGTTATTGCTCAGGCAGCAGATGCTCAGCCAGGTGAGCCAGTTTTTCCGCAGATCCTTTTTGGTAATGATGGAGTTTTCCTTAATCGACATAGCTTCATCCTCCTTACTCAAGGGGCGCAAGGTCATCCGTTCCGGCGGAAGGACCGTTGTGCGCTTTCGTCTGGTCAATGATCACAGCCAGGCAGATGGCAAGAATGGTGAGGGTAACCGCGGAAATTCCGAACACGGAGTATGCCAGGAAACCGATCAGGAAGAAGCACCAGTGAGATTTCTTCTTCAGCATGACCTTCAGCAGCAGTGCCATACCTACGGCAGGAAGCATACCGCCCACAACCCCCATGGCGTTATTCAGCCAATCGGGCATCAGGCCCTCCACCACGGAGCTGTACTGGGATCCGTAGTAAACGATCAGGAACGTGGGGATTGCCCGGATCACGTTGAACACCACCAGCGGGATTCCGATTCCCACCAGCCACATCTTTTTGACCTGTCCCTTTGCGGCGTACTCGTCGCACTTATGGGAAAAGAACACGCAGACCGCGTTCTGCATGGTAAAGAGCATGGAGCCGAACAAGCCAATGGGAATGGACAGTGCCAGCGCCATGGCCGGATCATTACTGCCCGCCATGGAAAGCGCCGTGGCGATGTAACCGGCCATGGTTACATCCGTGGACATTACGTTGCCGACTGCCTGAGAGCTCATGTACACTGCGTTCAGGCTGGCGCCGATCATCATGCCGGTCTTTACGTCGCCGAGAATCAGGCCCGTAATCGTACCCGCAATCAGGGGACGACCCAGACCGAAGTAACCGCCAATATCGCCAAGCAGAGGGAACATCAGATTGGAGATGATGCAAAACAGCGTGATCAGCAGTGCCTGTAAAACTGTAATACTCATATTTCCTCCTTACTTTTCTTTTTTCTACGTTCTCACGTTATTTCAGTCCGCCCGCGAAGCACACGCAGGGCCCGTGCACGCACTTCCAGAGCGGACAGAAAATCAGTAGAATTCCACCGCTATCGGGCTTTATTTCTTCCGTACATCCCGATAGAGCGTTTTCGGTTCGTTCGGCAGCAGCTGGAACGCAATTTCCGTGCCGTGCTCCGTCAGCTCATCCGCTGCCGCAAGCTCCTTCTCGGTAAAATAGGTATTTTTTCCCATCTGGACTGCGCCTGCCTTGGAGGAGCAGGGGCCAACGATGATGGAAGGGATCGAAAGTCCCCTGCGCTGCATCCGGCAGGCTGTCTCAATGGTTTTGAAGATCACAAAAGTCCTGGCGGCAGGCTGTGCCGCATCCTTTGCAATCAGATTCATTGCCTTCTCCTCATCGCAGATCACGAGATCGATCCCGGCAGGCTTTGCCAGCTTCAGGATCTGAACATTGATGGGATCCCTGACTACATTGCTGTCAATGATCATCACCCGGTTCACACCATACGTGGAGATCCACTGGGTTTGAACCTGTCCATGAATCAGGCGGTCGTCCGCACGAAACGCTTTAATCATTTTGCTCCTCCTCCGGAATAATTTTGGGAATCAGGCGAATACTGACGTCCTTCCCGATGGAGGCAATGTCCTCCGCCAGTTCATGCAGATCATCCCCGTCATATTGCAGCATCTGAATCACCATGGCAAGATTAAAACCGGTCAGACACACATACTCCGTGTCCCGGAAGGCGGAAAGCAGCGTCATAAAAGGACTGCCGCCAAACAGATCCGCCATAATCAGCACCGGTTCCCCACGGAGGTTTTCCGCCAGTGCCGCCGCTTCTGTACCAAAGCGGTCGATTCCGTCGCCGTCATCCTGTACGGACAGCAGGTTCATCCGATCTGTGTCCTCTCCGCAGATCATTTTTGCGGAGTTCAGTGCCTCCCGGGCATAGTTTCCGTGACTGGCGAGTACATAGTGGATCATGAGTTTTTCCTCCTTCTTTTACCACGCCCATGGATTGTGCGAAGCAGATTGATCGTTACCAGCACGTCCAGCGTCAGGCAGATAGCCGCCAGTGCCAGATAGCACCAGAAGCTCTGCAGATCACCGGAGGTGTGATATGTCACGGCGAGATACAGGCTGATCCCCAGAAACAGGAGACTTGCCAGATACCCGCAGACGATCCGCGTTCCCATATTCATGGACATGGCTTCCATTCTGCGCTTCTGTGCCTGCGACAGCTGCACGCTTTCCCCTCCCATGGTGTACCTCCTTTGTGTTGTTTCATTGTTGCGATTCAACATTATTATTTGTGGAATCGCAATCTCTATGTGCTATATATAACACAATATTGGAAAATTGTAAATAGTATTTTCATATATTCCCCAAATTTTTATTGATTTTTTGTGTGTTCGCGCATTGTTTTTGAGGCATTGTTTCATTTCGCAACAAGTAAACAGGTTTACGCAGCCGTTTCTCCCCTCCCATACCGCATGGGTGTAATTCATGTTCCTCATGAAGCAGTTGTGTAAGCAGAATACGATCCTGTTCATAGCGGTTGAGCTTCCCTTGCCGTGATTTCCACTTGTAATATCCAGAACGGTTGATTCCCATAATCTTACACAGAAAGTCTACTGGATACTTTACTTTGAGTTCTTCGAGAACTTCGTAGTCTTTCCGCTGCCAGTAACGTATTCCCTGTTTGCACTAGCTCCTTCCACCCAATACCCTTTTTTTAACCGGGCTATTTCTACTTCCTGCTTTGCCACCAGCAGCCGCAGACGTTCCACCTCTGACAGCGACTTCTTCATTATTTGTAGAACTTTGCGTACCACTCAGCGAACTTCCGCAAACCCTCGCGCAAACTGGTAGAGGGCTTATATCCGAAATCACGCTCCAACGCACTGGTATCTGCATAGGTCACAGGTACATCACCCGGCTGCATCGGAACCAGCTCTTTGTGTGCCTCGAAGTCATAATCTTCCGGCAGAACCTTTGCACGAACCAGCTCCTCGCTCAGAATCTGCACGAAGTCCAGTAGGTTCTCAGGGTTCTGATTACCGATGTTGTAAACTGCATACGGCGGAATCGGCAGACCATCTTCACCGTTCCATGGACGGTAACAACAACTCTTTTCCCAAACATCTTCGGCAGCCATGCAAAGAATGCCGGCCCTTCGGCATGGATGTGCACCACATCGTATTTTCCAAATGCACTATAAAGTGCCGCAAATGCGGAGGAGCTGACTGCAGCAAGTCCCCCTGATGTCAAGATAGGGACAAAACATTTCTCAAAAAAAGCAAAAAAATAAGCCCCACAAGGCTTTTCTGACAATTCTTTGAATCATCAGAGCCTTGTAGGGCTATCCGTTATCTTATGCTATTTTGTTTTCACACTGCCTGGCTTTTGCCGCAGCACGCTCCAGCGGTAAATCACCCTCTCGAACAAGCTGAACCAGCATCCGAATCTCGCCAATTCCGATGCCTTCGATTCTGCCTTCCTGACGGCCTTCTTCACGGCCTTCGGCTCTTACGCCTTGACTAAGATTGCACACTTCAAGCACCTCTCTTTCCAGTTCTTCGCTCATTGCAACGCCAAACTCTTCTTCCAGAATCTTCTTTTTCTCCGAACCTGATCTTGTGGAAGATAACAGCACTTCCATAAATTTCAGGATTCCCTTATGATTCTCCGTCCCTGGCTTGCCTAAACAAATCATTACGACACTCATCAAATCGTAGTTTTCGGTTTCTTCCTGCGCTTCTCCAATCAACTGTTCGGGTTTGATGGAGTACCGGGTAAGCGTATTTTCAAAACCATCTGACGGCTGAGTACAAATCCAGATGGAGTAGACCTTACGAATCTTCCCATATTCAGATTTTGTAAAAATCGGACCGTGCTGTGCAGAAATCATTCTGCTACAATAATAGATTGCCCGTTTCGTCAATACAATAATAGATTGCCCGTTTCGTCAATGGGTATCCCGGCTTGAATTTTGTCTGTGCTTCCACATTGATAATCAGACGAATGACTTCTTCCTGTTCTGCACTGTCCGCAGATTTCGGTGCGATTGCATCAAAGCGAACATCGTAGAACAATGTTCCCTCGGTCAGCGTAGAGTCCTCGTTGTTACTACCCTTGATTACATCTGTTGACTTTTTGAGTCTGTTCGTATCATCGACATGAACACCAACAGAGCCAACCTCCGGGGTTCCCTCGATGTATTTCTCAACAATATCATCTACGGTGCAATCGCTGTATTCATTCACACAGCCTTTCATGATCTGTGCCAGAATCTGTTTGTTTGCCAACAGCTTTTTCGCTGTTCTGTCATACCTCGAATCATACTCTGTCTGATCTATCGTGTGGGCAAGCTGATTTTCCACCGTGCCTTGTTTTTCCATCGGCATTCACTTCCTCGCAGTAGATTCAACAAGAGCGTAAACTCTCCTATCATACTTCCATCTTACCATAATTCACCGCCCATATCAAGCAACCAACTGTAAACTTTCCTTGCACGGAGTTGTCCATATTATTGCATTCTTCGCCACTGTTATATCATAGGCAACTAATTATTTCAGAACCCACTAATGTGAGATTCACATTTCAGTCAGTACTCTCCCGTTTTCTATCTGCATCGCATCCGTTATCTTAAACGAAACAAGTCGCTGCTGTGGAAAAGCTCTTCCGATCAGCCGATAGGACATTTTCTTGTCCCACCCAGAATCCCCGTAAATCATGCGAACCAATGCCATACACTTGATTTCGCCGCTATTAGATTCGTCTGGTTTTCCCACACGATGCGCTCCTGATTCTTCTGCTCCACACGCCTGTACAGCTATCTGTTTCATTTTACGATTATACAGAAACCGATAGTGTGACGGCCATTCTAACGCTTCCAGCGTTTTTCTGAAGACCGTGATTCGTCCCTCTTCCTCGCAGAAACTCATGCCA
>QWCV01000984.1_pt1 | contig 30179 bp, 26 predicted proteins | sample 1972621 | NCBI WGS metagenome assembly QWCV01 (sample SAMN09866699, study PRJNA288562) | Human gut metagenome isolate pre2_stool, whole genome shotgun sequencing... | isolation source: gut | host: Homo sapiens | place: USA: California | reverse complement strand
CTGTTGCTCCAACAGGCCGATCTGTTCGCCAATAAATTTGAATCCAGTCAAGGTGCGGCGCATCTCCACGCTATATTTCCCGGCCACCGCATCTGCCATATCAGTAGACACAATCGTACTTATCGCCACCGGTGCTTCGGGCATTGTGCCTGCCCGAATGCGCATTCGGCAAATGAAATCAAAGAGTAATATCCCCACTTCATTGCCTGTGAGCAATACATATTCCCCGCCATTTTTCACAGCAATGCCAACGCGGTCACAATCCGGGTCGGTGGCAAGCAGCAGATCCGGATGCACGGTCTCACACAGCTGCACGCCTTTTTCCAGTGCCTCGCGAATCTCCGGGTTCGGGTAAGGGCAGGTGGGAAAATTCCCATCGGGCTTTTCCTGCTCTGGCACCACCGTCACATCCGTGATACCGATGCGCTTCAGAATGCGGCAAACACATTCAAGCCCCGCACCATTGAGAGGCGTGTAGACCACCTTCAGCGCGGGCAAACCAGTCTCCAGCGGCAGCCGCTGGGCATAAACCGCATCCACAAAGCTATCCAGCACCGCTTCTGGCGTATCTGCCAGAAGGCCGCGCGTCCGGGCCTCGTTCTCAGATAATACCCTCACATCGGCAAAGCAATCCACCTTGTCAATGGCCTGCTGGATGGCTTTGGCTGCCTCCACTGTGATTTGGCAGCCGTCCGGCCCGTACACTTTATAACCATTGTACCGGGCCGGGTTGTGGCTGGCCGTAATGCACACACCTGCATCGCATTCCAGTGCACGCACCGCCCAGGAGAGGGCGGGTGTGGGCTCCAGGCGCGGGTACAGATACGCCGTAACACCATTGGCCGCCAGCACGCAGGCGGTGCGCACCGCAAACAGGCGGCTGTTGATGCGGCTGTCGTGAGCAATGGCCACCCGTTTTTTCGCGCCAGGCCGGGAAAGAATATATTCTGCCAGGCCCTGGCTAGCCTTACCCACGGTATAGATGTTCATCCGGTTTGATCCGGCGCCCAGCACGCCCCGCAGCCCGCCGGTGCCAAACTCCAGTTCGCGATAAAAACGGTCGGCAATTTGCGTCTCGTTCTGCGCAACGCTTTCCAGTTCATCCCTCAGTTCACGCGGCATATCCGGCTGGGCAAGCCAGCGGCTGTATTCGCTGTGTTCCATCGTTACACATCCTCTTCCAGTTTGAATACAGTTTTATCCGCCGCGTCGATCTCGCTGCCCAACTGCACCTCAATCACCTGCATCTCGGTCTCGGCATGGATGGTGTGCTTGCACCCGGCAGACATTGTAATGACGTCACCGGGCCGCACACTCTGCTTCATTCCATCCACGATGGTATAGCCCGTGCCGCTGATCACCGTCCAAACTTCGTCCCGATGCTCGTGGGTGTGGTAGGTGAGCTGGTGCCCTTCCCGCATCAGGATCCGGATGGTCATGCTGGTGGGCTGCACATCCAGCACCGTAAAGCTGCCCCAGGATTTTTCGGCAAACATCACCTGGCCCTCGATCTTGTCCACATAGGGCTTGATGAAGGAACTTTGCTCTTTATCGCTAACCAAAATACCGTCACCGCTGGCGGCCACCACCACATTTTTGAGGCCCATGCAGAGCAGCGGGATGTTCAGTTCATTGATGGCGGTGGTGTTTTGACAGCTGTCGCTCAGGGTGACATTGCCGATAGCCGGTTCTGCCATTTCCTCGGCCATGGTGTTCCAGGTGCCGATATCCTTCCACATTCCGTCATACTGCATGCAGAAAATGGAGGTTTCCTTTTCCACCACCGCATAGTCGAAGCTGATTTTTTCCAGCGTGTCATAACGGCGATAAATGGTCCAGTAGTCTGTTGTGCCAAATCGCTGCTGTACAATATTCAAAAGATAGCCCAGCTTGAAGGCGAACACGCCGCAGTTCCACAGCGCGCCCTGGGCGATGTACTCTTCCGCCTTTTCTTTGGTTGGTTTTTCCTTGAAAGAGCCGACAGGCATCACATCGCCAGCGGTGGCAGGCATAATGTACCCATATTTCTCCGAGGGATAGGTGGGGTTTACTCCCAAAAGATACAGGTTGCCGTTCCCCTTTTCTGCCTCGGCTGCCAGGCGGCCGATTGCAGAAAAATATTCCGTGTCCACATACGGGTCCACCGGGCAAACGGCCACCGCCTCGTGCGGCGAAACGCCTTTTTCGCAGGCAAGATATGCCGCCGCCAGCGCAATGGCAGGGAAGGTGTCCCGCCGGGCGGGCTCTACACAAATGGACACCTTATCGCCCAACTGGTTCACCAGTGCGCTTACCTGCTTTTTGCCGGTGGCCACCGTAACTCTGGCCTCTGGCACAGCAGCACGGATCTGTCGATACACCCGCTGTACCATGGATTCGTACTGTTCATTCTCATCTTTTAGAACTTTTAAAAATTGTTTTGAGCGCACATCATTTGAAAGCGGCCACAAACGTTTGCCACTGCCGCCGGAAAGTAAGATAAAGTTCACTATATATTCCTGCCTTATTTTAATCACTCATTTTGAAGCTGTTTTAGTAATTCAAGACAATTTTGTGCACGGTCTCGAATCTTTTTTGCCGGAATTCCTGCATAAATACACCAAGGCGATAGGGAAGTTTTCACCAGTGACATCGCCCCAAGTGCAACACCATCAGACAACACCGCTCCAGGAAGCAATGTGCTTCCCGTCCCCACCACCACATGCTCCCCAATCACAATATCCGAACTAATGATATGTGTGTATTGTGAAGGCACTACTGAATTAGTCATATATTCTCCGGAATAGTCGTCACTCGCTGCATATACCGCTACTCGGGAAGAAAGAGTGGAATAGCTTCCCATAGTAAAGGAGCCTGCACTTGCATGAATTGCTGTATAGTTTGCAATATGGATATAATCCCCTAAGGTAATCTTCCCAATAAAAATGCAAAAATCATCAATGCGGACATGGCTTCCAATACACATTTGAGAAGCTCCATAAAAGCACGCCTTATTGCTGATTTGGACATCTTCGCCTACGTAGGCGAAGCCCAACGCCAATACTTCTTCTCGTGAAAGGTAGCCACTCATCGTCTTATTCACTCCGTATAAAAGGCTTTTATGCAGTCGCAGATATACCGAACCTGTTCATCCGTAAGAAGTACGCTGGACGGTAACCACATCCCCATCTTAGAAATCTCTTCTGTTACAGGGAAATGCTGCTCAGTGTACCCATAAGCCGGTTCGGAATGAAGCGGCGGATAGAACATTCGGGTACCAATATTATGGGCTTTGAGATATTCCGCCAGCTCTTCTTTTTTCTCCTTGCAAAGGATTTCAATAAAGCAAGGAGCTGTATCCTCAAAATTGTTTGTCACAGTTTCAATCTGCTTGATTCCGCTCAGGCACTCCTCATAAAGTTTTCCTATTGCCTTCTTGCGAATAACTCGGTCTGGCAGCTTCTTCATCTGCTCAATTCCAACCACCGCTTGAATATCCGTGTATTTGAAGTTTCCGCCAATCATCAAATAGTGATCAGAACCGGCTTTTTGGCGGCCGAAATCGCGAATCTTCAACATTTTATTATAAAGATCCGGATTTTGGGTGATTACAGCACCGCCCTGGCCCGCGGTGATAATTTTAGGCATACTAAAGGAAAAACTGCCAATATCGCCAAACGTTCCCAAAGCTTTGCCTTTGTATGTAGATCCCAAGGCCTGAGCTGTATCTTCAATAAGGAACAGGCCCATTTCTTTACAATAAGCGACCAGTTGCTCAAAAGTAGTAGAGTAACGTCCGTTAAGCGCTACAAAAATGACCGCCTTTGTCTTTGGAGTAACAGCCTGTTTCATCTGCTCGAAGTCCATGCAAAATGTTTCTCGCTCCACATCCACAAACACAGCGTGTGCGCCAATCATTTCCACCGCGTGCGAAGTGGCAGACATCGTAAAGTCGGGTACAATGACTTCATCTCCAGATTTGATCCCACAGGCCATCAAAGCGGCAATCAATGTCACTGTGCCATTTGCCATTACAGAACAATAACCTGCACCAGTATAGCTTCGAATGCTTTCTTCAAATTCGCGTGTCTTTGTAAATTCCGTCAGCCAGCCGCCGCTTTTCATGTATTCGTGTACGGCTTCGATCTCATTTTCGTCATAAGCCGGCTGCATATAGTTAATCCATTCCATCTTCATTTGCCTCGCTTCTTATATTCCTTGTAGCTCTCAATGGAACGTTCCAAGCCTTGCACATAATCTGTGCTCGGCTTCCAGCCGAATACTTCTTCGCAGCGTTCGGCCGCCATGATCTTGTTCGGAGCACCGTCAATTTTGCTTGTATCAAATACCAGCTTGCCCTTAAAGCCGGTAAGTGTTTTGATAATCTCTGCCGTTTCCTTAATGGTATAGCCCTTATTGCAACCCACGTTGATAATATCTGGATAATAGTCGATATCCATTGCTTTTACCATGGCCAGTGCACCATCGTCCACATACAGCCATTCCCGGACAGGCGATCCTGTACCCCAAACTATAACCTTATCTTCGCCGTTGTCTACGGCATCCACAAACTTCTGTATCAGCCCCCCCACCGCATGGGAACGCGTAGGATCGAAATGATCTCCCGGGCCGTACATATTGGGAAAGATTAAATTGATGATATCCAAGCCATACTGCCGATGGTAAGCCCATGCGCCTACACAAAAAGCTTTCTTAGCAAGTCCATAAGCCATAACCGATTCATGCAGCGGGCCATTCCAAAACTCATCTTCACAATATATCTCCGCAATGCCAGGATAGGAACAGTTTCCAATCGGGTTAATCAATCGCTTGACGCCTGCTTGCCTACATGCTTCGAGTAAAGAGAGCTCCATTTCCAAATTATTTGTGAACATTTCAGCCGCATGCTCATACCCAAACTGCACCCCACCCAAAAAAGCAGCGCAGTTCAACACATACTCCGGCCTCTCTTTTTGAAAATACTGCAACGTCTTCTCCTTGTCTCGAAGGTCCAAACCTAAACTCAGAGATGTAGTTCGATACTCCAGGCCACGCTCATCCAACAACTTGCAAACTCTTTTCCCCAAAAAGCCTGTCGCTCCTGTCACCAAAATCATCACGTTACACCCTCCTTGCGGCAGCCTCATGCTTTGCCCTCTCCAAATCATGTTTTGCCATCAAAGCCACCAGTTCTTCATAACTGGTTTTCTGCGGGTTCCAGCCCAACACCGTGCGGGCTTTGGTAGGGTCGCCCCACAAATTGACCACGTCAGTAGGGCGGTAGAATTCCTTGCTCACTTCCACCAGCACACGGCCCGTAGCTTTGTCAATTCCTTTTTCCTCAGTGCCGTGGCCCTGCCATTCCAGCTCTATACCCACATTGTGAAACGCCAGTTCCGTAAATTCCCGAACCGTATGCTGCACGCCGGTGGCAATCACAAAATCCTCCGGTTTATCCTGCTGCAGCATCAACCACATGCATTCCACATAATCCTTGGCATAGCCCCAATCCCGCAGACTGTCCAGGTTGCCCAGATACAGCTTGTCCTGCAACCCGCAGACGATGCGTCCCGCCGCCAGCGTGATCTTGCGGGTAACAAAATTTTCACCCCGCCGCTCCGATTCGTGATTGAACAGAATGCCATTGCAGGCATACATGCCGTAGGCCTCACGGTACTCCTGCACGATCCAGAATCCATACTGCTTTGCCACAGCATACGGACTGTATGGATGGAAGGGAGTGGTCTCCCGCTGAGGCACTTCCTCCACCTTGCCAAACAGTTCGCTGGTAGACGCCTGATATACCCGGCAGGTTTTGGTAAGGCCCAGGATGCGCACCGCCTCCAGCACGCGCAATGCGCCTAACGCATCCACATCGCCCGCATATTCCGGTGCGTCAAAACTAAGCGCCACATGGCTTTGCGCTGCCAGGTTGTAGATCTCATCCGGACGGACCAGCGCCACCACGCGGATGATACTGCTGGAGTCCGCCATATCCCCCAAGTGCAGAGTGATCTTGTTTTCGGCAATCAGATGGTCGATGCGCTCGGTATTGGAAGTTGAAGTACGGCGCAGCAGCCCGTGAACCTCATAACCTTTTTCTAATAAAAACTCGGCAAGATAACTGCCGTCTTGGCCGGTGATACCGGTGATGAGTGCTTTTTTCAATATTTTCCTCCCTTAGTGCCAATATAACGGTTCTTGTTCTACCGCTACAACAGCGGTATATAATTGTAAGCGATTTACTTTCATATTCCTGTTTGCAAACTACATGTTGGACAATAAAATACGACTAATCCAAATTATCTTGCGTCTTATTATCAGATTATATATAAATAACATTTCTATTATTTCTCATTGTCAACACGAATAACGTCTCACAAACCTATGGAATAACTTATATTGCTAAATCGTGGCATCATCAATAACAGTTCATAACTCTTTAAGAAAACTCTATATAAAACCCATGCTATTCCGTCTAATTACTTTTTCTTGTTATATTGGTTCAAGAATTTCTCGTTATATTTAATTGAATTCGCTCCTTTCTGGAAAATCCCATGATCAATAATATGTTTTTCGCCATATAAACAAGGGGCATACGCTTTATTAAACAAATTTGCATATAATGTCACGCCTGATTGAGAACCAACGAATCCGTCTGTATGGGCCAATATCCAAGTATCCCTAATCACCTCAAGCCCTAATTTATATCGGGGATACTGGGCTATAGATTTATCCATCCCGACCATGACGTTTTCTCCTCTTCCATATCGTTCTACATCCTCAAAATAGCAAAGGACATTGCCAAATTCCTCTTTGAAAGCTTCAAGAGCTTCTGTTTCTTCCGTAGCTAGGAAAATTTGATCATACTTTCCTCTCTCAAATACCTTTCGAGTAACATCAATTATTTCTTTCGATGTACAAGGGATCGGATGATTTTTAAAACCTCTAAAATAATCTGTCCCTCTATACTTAACTCCCAACGTCTTTTTCCCTTGCAGCATTCTTTTTTTTGCATCATTTAAAAGTGTTAGGGTGGGCTCATTAAAACGGATATATTTCTTTAACATCTGCACATATATTTGTTCTTGCTGCTCTCTAGAATTTTTAAGGGCCAACGTTCTTTGCTTTGTTTCAGAAAAAACAACCGCTGCGCTATTTTCAGCATTTTCAACACTAATCCCCATGGGTTGCTCAAAATAATATTCGAAGAAATTTCTTGTATTAAAGATTTGCTCATCGTCTTGAAAATTGCTTTCAAAATAAATTGATTCTTCGCTACATTTTACCACCGGCACAAAACCGAGTAAATCTGCTGTACACAAATATTGCAGAAGAGAATTAAAATTTGAAAACAAACCACTTGTAAATGAGTTTACTGGATCAATTACATACACAATTTTTCCATAGTTTTCATTCCCAAAATGATGAAAGACCACATTGCCACTATCTGTTTTTATTCCAGCCACCCTAGCGCGACCGTCCTTTGTTGCCGCTTGCTGTACACAAACGCGTAAAAAATTAAGTTTTTCATTATTTTTTATAAAGACCTTTGCTTGATCAGTAATCTTCATTCAGATCCCCTCGTTATATTTATATTGGTGTGTTTTAGGCTGCACCCAACCTCTTAATTCTTGTCCATACCATCAATAAAAAATTTTTTAAATATTCTCTTAATGTTTTGCTTCCCGCTGCACGATAAAAAGCCAAATAATTCACAATGCCCAATCCTGCCCAAAGAAGTACTTTTGCTCCAAAGGACAAAACGCTTATGTCTGCAAAATGATTTTTGAAAAGCAGACCACACAAAGCCATCTCACCAATTATAAGCAAAGGCCACAACATTTGCTTCAGAACGAACATTTTATTTCCAGATGTGCAATATTTTTGGTAAATCACCTTCAAATGCGAAAAGTTGATTACTACTTGGCCTACTATGGTACCTAAGAGAACACCTTCTATTCCCATAACCATAGCTCCATAAACAGACAGCACAATATTCACAATTGCCGCAAGTATCACATAGTTTCTATCCTTGTAGAATTCTCCTGCGGGATTTCTATAAACCCCATTAGCATAGTCCATTGTCACAATTCCGCGAATAAGCGCAAACAGAAAAGCTACGGATAGGGGAAGTAAATATCGTTCTCCAATCCAAATTCGAATCAAGAATTGAATGAACAGAAAATAGCCTAATGCGATTTGTGTGGAATAAAGACCACTTGCAAGAAAAAAAGCATCCAGTTCTTTTTGCTTTTTTTCCTCTGACATCTGCAATTGCAAACGGTTTCCCACTGCTGCTTGCAGGGCATTGAACGGAACTTGAATAAAAAGGCCTGTAACCGCAGAGACTACAGTCAAATAATTGCTATACAGCGCAGCCATTACAACTCCACAAAAAGTAGAAATAATAATGGTGTCTGTGGCATTAAAAACCAAGGAACATATTTTATGGATAAAAAAACTCTTCCCCTCTCTGAACAGGTTGAAAGACTCTAATTCTGCTAACGTCACGGAAACGCGGTTCCTAGTATATGGATATTGGCGGTCACATTGCAGTTTCAGAAAAATGTTAGACAAAGGGGCCGTGCATAGCTTGCAAACCAAATACAACAAATAGTTCGGGTAGATTATCAATATCGCAATCTGAGTACCCTGCGTGATAATTTTTCCGCACATATCATACAATGAACAGATTCCGCCTTTTTGATCCGCCATAAAAAGTGCGCGGCGATAAGATAAAAAATATTCCGCTATAACTGCCAAGACCTGCAGCGCATAAACCACATAAAGATACTTCCAGCCAACCCCTGCATCTTGGATAATATATGGCAAAAAGGGAGAAACTAAGATCGCTCCAACCAGAACAATTCCACTTACAATGCGATAAAACCATTTGAAGATATGTAGCAGCTTATTGATTTCATCCTCATCCTGGGCCGCCACACCATGATAAAGTTTTGTGACGATAACTGTTTCCAGGCCCAAATCCGCCACGGATAACAGCGTCAGTACATTTGAAAATACGCTTTCAAATCCTAAGTATTCTACAGAGAGGAATATCAGAAATATTCTTCTATTAAAAAAACTAATTAACGTTGTAGCCAGTTTTGCAACCAGCATCAGTCCCCCATTTTTTATCAGCCGCTCCATAAAAGTCAAACCTCTTGTCCCATACTATGCTCCCATATCGTTCTAAATTTAGTGATTGCCTCTTTTGCAAGATATGGATGCATCGGTAAGCTGAGCACGGTTTTGCACAACTGCTCAGTGACAGGGCAATCTGCGACAGCGCTATCGGTGCCAGCAAACGCTTTTTGCTGGTGCATAGGCTTTGGATAATACACCATTGTGGGAATCCCCTGTTCCCTTAGCTTTGCCTGCAAAGCCTCACGGTCTGCGCCCTGAGGCAGCTGCACAGTGTATTGTGCCCAGCTGCTGGTAAACCCTGTTGGCCGGTAGGGAAGCACTAATCCGCTATCTTTGAAAGCCTCATCATACCAGCGGGAAACTTGTTCCACTGCATTTAGCTCGTAGTTTTGAAACGCTTTCAGCTTTACTGTGAGAATGGCCGCTTGAATCGTATCCAGCCGGCTATTCAGGCCGATGCGCACATTATCATATTTCATGCCGCCTTTGCCATGAACCGCATAGCTGCGGATAAGCGCAGCCCATTCGTCATTGTTCGTAAAAACAGCGCCGCCGTCGCCATAGCACCCCAATGGCTTGGCCGGGAAAAAGCTTGTTGTTGCTGCATCGCCAAAGCTGCCTGCACGGCGGCCATTCACCGTGCCGCCAAAGCCCTGCGCCCCATCTTCCAACAAGAGGAGGCCATATTTTTTGCAGATAGCTTCAATGCGTGGATAATCAGCAGGCAAGCCAAACAAATCTACTGCTACCACAGCGCGCAAGTTATATTTCCCCTGCGCTTTTACCTGCAATATTGTTTCTTCCAGTTTGTCTGGGTCAAGGTTGAAAGTGCGCTTGTCCACGTCCACAAACAGTGGGGTCGCACCCTCAAACGCCACCGTTTCTCCACTTGCAAAGAAGGTGAAATCTGGCACCAGGATGGCATCACCAGGCCCAATTCCCCAAGCCATCAATACCAACGTTAGGGCATCGGTGCCGTTGGCGCAGGTGATGCAATGCTTGACACCTACATATTCGGCAAGCTGTTGTTCCAGTTCCTTCACTTCATGCCCGGAGATAAAATCTGCTTGTACACACACCTTCTGCATGGCAGCATCGATTTGAGGCTTTAACACTTCATACTGTTTTTGTAAATCGCGGAATTGCATAATGTTCACTCGCTTTTCTGCTCCTGTACAAGCAGCTTAATTTTTTGCTCTGTCTCTATGCGAATAATATCTGGATTAAATACCTTTCTAATTCGAAAGTACTCTTTTGGTTCCCCACCAAATTCACGGAAAGCATGATTGATACGTTTAATTACACTTCCTTCAAAATCATAAGAAAGGCCTTTTTGTGATGCCAGCTCAATACTCTTATGAGTAAGGGCGGTATATGTCTGCAAATTTGCATATTCAGGAATTGCCCCTCCCAGCAAGGGATATAAGGCTTTATCATCCCACACTACAAACATTAGGCTTAATACATTTCCTTGCACATCTTGAGCAGATATAATTTGACCAGATTCATTTTGTATGCATGCGTCGTATAAACGTTCCCAAAGCTTATAAGAAAAAGGGCAGTGTAATCCTTGCCGCAAATAAATTTTTTCATGCTCTTGATAAAACTTTTCTTTCTCCAGGCTTGCAAAATGATCGATATTACGATATCCCTTTCGCATATTTTTGCGGCAGTTTGCAGTAAATCCTGCTTCTATCTGCTCCATATTTGATGTATCTTCTATCACATAAGTAAAACGAGGAATTATTGTATAGCCTCTCCACCAATATGGAAGAAAATTTCTAAAAGAACGGTGAAACTGTTGCTCATATACATCGAAGCCCAAGTTTTCGATATAATCAATGGCCTCATTACAAATTTTTTCTTCAAAGGCCTGCTTTGCTGCCAATTTTTGTTCTTTGGGATAATCTATAAATAGCCCGTTAATTTGTGTCAAAATGGCCTTAGTAATATATTTTCCTTTGTTCCTATTTTCCATATAATACGGCATGGCAGCGCAAACTTGTTCACCATCCAATGCATATGTCCATACATCCCAATTGTCCTTTTCACAAATTGCATCCATCCACCAGGGCTTTGAAAAAACCGGCACATAGGTTTTTTCACAAAATTGTGCATACTTTTCTTTATTCGTCACTATTATCGTCCTTTTCTAAACCTCTAATATTTATTTACGGAACATCTTTTCCATCATAGAAAAAGCATCTTCATTTGCAACAACTGAAGCCGCAGGCAAAATCGCTGTTTCTGCTGATAAATCTCTGCTCACCTTAGTTCCTGCCGCAATAAAACAGAAATCCGCCAATTCACAACTATTTACCACTTCACACGCTCCACCGAAAAAGCAATTTCGTCCACTCTTTACATCGCCGCAAAAATGAGCACCCGGTGCAATAAAATTGAACGAACCAATTTTAGTATGATGAGCGATTGTACAGCCAGCCTCAATAAAACAACCTTTTCCTATTTTTACAAAAGGCATAATTGTTGTGCCGGGATATATATTGCAGCCTTCTTCAATATCTGAGGTATAAACATATGCATTCTTGCTTATAAATGTATAAATTGTATAGCCCTGTTTCTTGCATTGCCAAAACTTTTCTTCGCGATTTCTAACCATATTCTTGTAACCAAAAGAGAGGCAAACTTGATACTGTTCTGGCGGGAATAACTCTCTCATTTTTTCAGCTTCATAGACAGGCAACCCCAGCATCTCATCAAACTTTTTGTAATTAGAATCCACTACAAAGGCGCATACCTTTGCCTGCTGTTCCTGCGTAATCATCTTATACAAAGCTTGGGCCTGCATATTGGTACCATAGATAATAATTTGTTCCATTTCAGAACATTCCCTTCATATCCTCGCTCGCAAACTCTTTCAGCGGCAGTTTTACGGGCTGCCCTGTTTTACAACTTTTATAAATGGCCAACACCAGCTCTAAGGCATTGCGGCCCGCCACAGCGTCCACATAGGGCTTTCGGTGGTTTTGAATTGCGTCGATCACATCTGCATACAGGCTGGTGTGTCCATTGCCGTACACATTACTGGTCTGTTCTTTCAAGCCTTTATTGGCTTCATCGGCTTCCGTCTCGTCGGCAAATTGCCATACATCCAAATTATTGGTGGACGTGCCGCCAATTTTCACCGTGCCCTTTTCGCCAAATAGATACAGCGTCTCCTCCAGGTTTTGGGGGTACACATTGGTTGTGCCCTCCACCGTGGCCACGGCGCCGTTTTTAAATTTAATGACAGCCATGCCGATGTCCTCGGCCTCCAAATAATCATGGAATTGCTGCCTGGTTACACCATACACTTCATCCACTTCATTGCCGAACATCCAGCGCAAAAGGTCGATGCCGTGGATGCACTGGTTCATCAGGCATCCGCCATCCTGCGCCCAGGTGCCGCGCCAGGGTGCCTGTTCGTAATAAGCTTTATTGCGGTTCCAACGCACATGGATGCTGCCATGGCTCAGGCGGCCAAAGCGCCCGGCCTCCAGCGCCTGCCTGGTTTTCTGCACAGCCACATTGAAACGGTTCTGATGGCATGCACACACTGTCACACCCTTTTCCTTGCTGCGGCGGATAATTTCATCTGCGTCCGCCATGCACATGGCAATAGGTTTTTCAATGATGACATTCACGCCTGCATCAATACAAGCCAGTGCAATTTGCGCATGCAGCCCACTTTCAGTGGCAATCGCAACAAGCTCCAGCTCCGGATGTTCTGCCAGCAATTTTTTATAGTCTGTATAACGGGCAATGGTTCCATCCGCTTCCAAGCCGTGTTTTTCCAGCAAAGCCTGCATGTGCTGCGGCAGGATGTCACAGACTGCCACTAGTTCCAGCCCGTTGTTTAAAACGGCTTTGATGTGGTTTGTGGCAATGCGTCCACAGCCAATCAGGGCGTATCTCATTGTTCCATTTCCTCCACCAGAATACGCGCTATTTTTTCACACGCTTTCCCATCTCCATAAGGTGTGTTATCATAGCAATTCTCATCGACAAATGTGTTCAAACACGCTTCCAAGATGTCTTCCGTCTTTGGATGTGCCAAAATTTGGCAATTCCCATTTTGCATGTGTTCATCTACCGTGCTACGCAAAATCGTTATGCATGGCGTCTTCATCCAATAACTTTCTCGCTGCAAACCACCGGAATCTGTCACTGTTTTGCAAGCATGCCTTGTGAAATAGAGGCTTTCCAGGTAGCCGAGCGGTTTGATAAATATAATATTTCTATAGGGATGGGTTTTGTAAAGAATCCTCAACTTTTGATGGATACGCGGATGCGCTGCAAACACTACAGGTAATGGCAATTGTTCCAGGGCCAGAAGAATTTGTTCTAATGTTTCGATGTTGTCTGTATTTTCAGGCCGATGAATCGTTGCAAAATACCATTCTTCACATACGGAAGCCGGTTCGAATAAAAAATCGAAACTAGCCCAATATTCCTCTGTGTTTTTTCCCTCAGCCTTCGATAAAAAATGAAGTACCGCATCATACATCACATCGCCTACTTCATAGGCTGTATGTGCCAAATTTTCTTTTTTCAAATTTTCATATGCATAACTATTGCAGGCAAAATTCCACGCAGCCAAGTGGTCTGCTACAATACGGTTCTGCTCCTCTGGCATATCAAAAATGCCGGTACGCCCCCCAGCTTCTACATGAGCTACTGGAATATTCATTTTTGTCGCAGTAAGAGCCGCTGCTGCTGTAGCATTCATATCACCATATGTAAGCAATATATCGGGCTTTTCTTTTATTAATACCTTCTCCAGCCCCATCATAGTTTTTGCCGTTTGTTCTGCATGGCTCCCACTGCCCACTCCCAGATTATATTTTGGCGCAAGAATGTTCAACTGTTCAAATAAGCGAGCCGAAAGCTCCACATCATAATGTTGCCCAGTGTGCACCAATACTTCTTCATGATATTTACGAAGATAAAATCCCGTTATAGCCTCTTTAATGAATTGCGGACGGCCACCTACCACAGATACAATTTTTGCCAATTTATAGCACCTCGATATTTTCCCTATTCGCAATGTCCTTCATAACATTTTTCGTGTCAAACACAGCTTTGGCGTTCTGTTGCACCATGGCATAATCCACATTGGTGTGTGCACAAGTCACCATCACCAAATCCGCTTCGTGCACGGTCTCCGGCGTCAGCGCCGGAATGCTTTGCAGCACCTTGCCGGCATGTTTACACTGTGGCACCCACGGGTCGAAATAACTTACGTCTGCTCCAACCTTTTCCAACTCGTCAATCACGCGCAGTGCCGGGCTTTCGCGGTAATCGTCAATATCCTGTTTATATGCCACACCCAGAACCAACACCTTTGCGCCATTGATTGCTTTTCTATGACGGTTCAAAATATGCATGGCACGCTGCACGCAATATTCCGGCTGGCTGTCATTGATCACCATGCTGTTTTCAATCAATGTGGTATGGAAGCCATATTCTCGCGCTTTCCAGGTAAGATAATATGGGTCTAACGGAATGCAATGCCCGCCAAGGCCGGGGCCAGGATAAAAGGCCTGAAAACCGTAAGGCTTTGTTTTTGCGGCATCTACCACTTCCCAAATGGAAATGCCCATTTTGTTGCACAGACGGGCCAGTTCATTCACTAGGCCAATATTGATATTGCGGTAGGTATTCTCAAGGATTTTCTCCATCTCTGCCACCGCCGGGCTGGATACCTCTTTCACATCCCCTTCCAGCACTGCGCGGTACATAGCGGCAATTACCTCTGTGGCATCCTTTCCCACACCGCCTACCACTTTGGGCGTGTTTTTGGTTTTGTAAATCAGGTTGCCCGGGTCTACACGCTCGGGGCTAAACCCAAGGTAGAAATCTTGGCCGCACACAAGTCCACTGCCTTTTTCCAAAATAGGCTTGATAAGCTCTTCTGTTGTACCGGGGTATGTGGTAGATTCCAAAACCACCATGGTTTCCGGCTTCAGATGTTTTGCAATCTCTATCGCAGAATCCCTTACATAGCTGATATCCGGCTCTTGATGAGTGTCTAATGGGGTAGGCACACAGATGGCGATAAAATCCATATCTTTGATGAAGCTAAAATCTGTGGTAGCACGCAATGTGCCCGCTTTGACAAGCGCTTCAAGGTCACTATCCACCACATCGCCGATATAGTTGTGCCCCGCGTTCACCATTTCTACTTTTTGGCTTTGTATATCGAACCCGATTGTTTCAAACCCGGCTTTTGCTTTTTCTACTGCCAGAGGGAGGCCTACGTAACCGAGGCCTACAACACCCACACGGATTGATTTTTCTTCTATTTTTTTTAAAAGGTTTTGTTTTATCATCGTTAATCACACACGTCCTTTTTCCTGCGAACAAATAAGCTTCCATACACTCTCGGCGATATTTGCATAAGAATATTGCTGCACATATTCTTCGTCACGCTGAATACTAACATTCCCTGTCCTTTTCCATTCTTCATATTTGTCCAGAATATACTGTTTCAAGAGTGGATAGGTCTCTTTATGACGGCACTGTTCATAACATATACCACCTAATTTACTCATGTTATAGCTAGGGAAACTATACGGCTCATCCCCCGTTACTACAAAAATAATTGGCTTACGCATCATCATATATTCATACATTTTGCCAGACCATTGACAACGCTCTGCCTTTGTATTCCAATTTAGCTGCAATAGAATTGCTGCATTCTGTTGTAGTTTTAATGCATCTGTGCGTTTTAAAGCACCTAAATCTTGTAAATATTCCTGTGCATCATATCTACACGCAATTTTTCTACCCAATTCTCCATCTGGGCCTGCGTATAGAACCTTTACACCATCTATCTTCTGTTCAAGTACAAGTTCTTTTACTGCTTTACATACAACACCAATATCACGTCTTTCCCCATACAAAGCACCAGTAAATACAATAGTAAAATCTCGTGGCGGCAATGGTGCTAGCGCTTCCTCCGGGTCATACCCATTTGGCAACACTTTTACTACAGCATTTTCCGGTTCATTTAAATACAAATCATCTGTCACCCTTGTAATAACCTCGGCTGCGATGCAGTGATGTTTCACAAATGAATTATGTCGTCGAAATGAAAATGGCCCATCGGTGTCTTTTGCATAAGGGTCACGAAAATCTGCAAGCCAAACTGTTTGCGGATATTTGTTTTTGATTTTCTCCGCTACAAGGTGTGTCCAAACCGGACCATATGAAGAAATAATCGCATCAAAAACCCGATTTTTCCCTTCAAAAAATTTCCATGCTGCAGCTGCTAAAAGCGAGTTCTTATAATCGTTCAATAAATTGTGCATATCCTGCCGCAATCTATTTTTCCATGTAACGCAGGAGGACATGGCATTCGTTTGATCAATTGCTTCTGTGGTCCCATATGTTCGTTTTTTTAGTCTATAATACCGTATCAGTGCTTTATCTGGAGAAAATGTCCAATATGCATCGAATATAGAGGAATCTTGTTCCAGTAAGCTATCTTTTCGGCACAAAGGCAGTAAGTTTTCAGGGTTATCGTAATTTTTCTCGTTGCTTAAAACGGTGATGGAAATTTCTTCATTATCACGTTTCAAATACTTTGCAATCTTTGTCCATCGAATAGATGCAATTGCCTGCACAGGGGCAATGTATTCTGAAATAATCAAAAGTGTCACGCTGGTTTCACTCTTTTCCATCAATGAAGTGTTAGATAGTAATATAAAAGGCGTACGGTAACCCTGTTCCCTAGGCAGATCGATAAAAAGTATACCAGCTTAGTCCGAACTGATAGCCCCCAATGCAAAACAGTAAACACCTCTTTGCATTCCAATAAGGTCACTTTTATCGGCTTTCCACTTTGAGGCAAGTAACCTAAGAACCAACAAACCTGTTCCGCCCAATACGCCATACCCAGCCTCTGTTCATCTATATCAGTTTGCTGCAAATCTTTTATGGCCTGTTTCATTTGTTGAACAATATCTTCGTAATTCTTAATGCCAAAAGATGTAGTAATAGAGCCTGCACGATTAATCTGATATACCAAAACAGAAGGGTAATAAATTAAAAAAGATTTCATTTTTGTCAAAACCATCTGGCTGAATACAAGATCCTCACTCTTTTTCCCCACAGGGAATATGAAGTGATTTTCTTTGAGAAATTCTCGCCGGTATAGTTTTGTGCATGCAGAATTACAATACTGCCGTCTTTTCAGTAAAGTTACTTTTTTTTGATAGTTGCTGAGACCTGATGGCAAGGGAGAGATTTCATATGGTATATTGTGAGAGTTCTTTAAATTTTTCTTTTCATAAGAAAATAAAATACAGTCCACATCACTTCCTTCCTTGTGAAGCATTTCCATCATTTCTTCCAATGCTTGCGGCCGCTTCCAATAATCGTCACTATCTAAGAAGGCCAAATATTTACCTCTCGCACAAAGCATTCCCTGATTCCTGGCCCCGGCAAGGCCCTGATTCTCTTGGTGAATAACTTGAACTCTCGCGTCATGATTTGCTAGTTCATCACACAGAAACCCACTTCTATCTGTCGACCCATCATCCACAAGAATAATTTCTATATCTTTCAGTGTTTGGCTTAAAACGCTTTTCACACATTTTTCCAAATATAACTCCACGTTGTATACAGGAATTACAACACTCACAAGGGGTTCACAACATTTATTTGGCATATCTGCCACACCTTTTCTCTGATTGAATCAATAAAATATTTCTAAATTAACAGCAAAGTTGCTTTACCAGTACCGGGAATATCACCGGAAAAATAGCAGCCTGATGGCGAATAAATGAGCCAAAATCCGGCTCAAACAGGAATGCCACCAAATACCAGGCCACTGTTACTGCCAAAAGCCGTTTTTCCGGCCAGTTTTCTTTCCATTTTCCATGTGAAGCCGACCAAACCGCATGACACAGCAGGCCTGTCCAACATAGCTGCAACACAATAAAGGGCACATACTGCACTCCTTTTGCTATCAGCTCAATTGGAAACATCATACGGAAAGCTGCCAGCACATAGTTGACGATGTACAAAGGGATTGTGCGGGCCGGGTTTTCTATGACATCCAATATAATTGTATTCGCATCCGGGTCATTCCCTCTTGTGCGGTTTACACTCATGCGGCCATCAAAAAACCTCACTAAAATATCCGGCTTGACCAGCGCAACCAATAAAACCAAGACTATCCCTGCGCAAATGGCACCAAGAATCAACCTTTTGCGATAGGCAGGGCTCCATTTATTCCAAGGCAGCCATGTCAAAATCAGAAAAAATGCTGTCCCCGCCGCCGTTACAAGATAATAGCTGCGGAACACAAGGCACCATATTAAAAGTAGTGCCACCAACAGCACATCTGCCGTTGCGCTTCTTTCTTTGCAGCACATGGCAACCACAGCAACAAGCAGAAAAAAGAAAAACTGCAATGCCTCTTTATGCGTGTTCCAAACAAATATTGGAAGCAACACACTGTACACACCGAAAAGCATGTAATGTTCCCACGTTGGCTTCAAATATTTGAGCCCCATCCAAATGAAGAAAGGCAACGCCAGCGCCCACACGACAATGCCGCCCCAAAGCTGCGAATTCATGGGAAAGAGAACATTCAGGGCCTGGAACAACAGCGCCGTATTTGCATAAGAATCGGAAAAACCGAACTGCACATTTTCCTGCATCATCCCTTGTACAATAGATGCATCATAAAAATATTTATCTGGGAAGATACTGAATTTTGCAGCTTGCAGAAACAGGCTTAGTGCCACACAAATGCAAAGTAAAAGTACGGTTTGTGCTTTATCCTTTTGTCCTTGTATGGGTATTGTTTTCATTGTTATCACTCAGTGATTTTTGAAGATTTCAAATATTGACCTACCAAAAGGCCACAAAGGCCGACACAAAGCCCTGCCAATGCCCCCAAAGCCGCATATTTCTTTTTCTGCGGCTCTTGCGCTACCTCCACCATATCCTCTGCTTCTTTTGAGAGTTCTGCCCCTGCAAATTCACGGCTGAGGTAATCCTCTGCTTTTTCCAAAATCTCATTTTGGAAATTCAAAGCACTTTGCTCATCGCTCGCATTCACCCTGATTTTCACATTGCGTCCTATTGCAGAAAAGGAATAACTATGCTCCGATTCTTTTGCAATGTTGCTCAGTTCTTCGTCAGATGAAAGCAAGGTGGATAGAACATCCGCCAATGTCCGTTCCAGCTGATAACTCTCTTCTACATTCTGCCCGGAAACATGGACGCCATATATCATGGACGAGTTCCAGACAGATGCCGGCTCTTTTGCAAGCATCATCATTCCCACCGCGCCAAAAGCAGCACATAAAAGCGGAATCCATATCTTGCGGATAAGGTATTTCAAAACAGAAAAAAGATCTATTTTTCTCATGAGAAGTAATCCTTTCCCCTAGTAAAATAGTAGTTTTGCAGCCATTTCCCAGCAGAAGAAATATCGTACGTCTGCGGCAAAGCACATATGTTCTGCCGCTGTGCCTCCTGCACGGCCTTCACCCACGGCTCCGGGTTTTCAATAGAGAGCTGCCGGGCGCCCGGTGTCAGCACAACCTCTTTTGTCATCCTGTCAGAAAACAGGCATGGCAGGCCATTGGCCTGTGCCTCTAAAGCCACCACCGGCAGCCCTTCATAAAAGCTGGGAAGGCAAAATACATCCATAGCTGAATAAAGTTTCGCCACATCGCTACGAGTGCCAGTGAAACGAACTTTTCCCTCTATCCCCATTTTTTTCACTTCGGATCGTATGAGCTTCATTCGCTCGCCCTCACCAATCAAAAGCAACCACGCATCTTGTCGGCTACTCAATAACCTCTGGAACACTCGCAGCAAAAAAGCATGGTTTTTCTGATACATAAACCGCCCCACATGGCCCAGCACAAAGGCATCCTGCGGAATGCCAAGCTCGGCGCGCAGGCAGCGCTTTGCCTCTTCATCATAGGCAAATTTCTTTGTGTCAATGGCGTTTGGCATCACATGCACACGGCCGCGTTCAAAGCAGCGGTTTCCATACATCCACCGCCCCGCTTTCTCACCACAGGCAAAATAATCTGTAGCAAAAACTTTTGCAAAGGGCCGAAGCAGATATTTTAGCAAAGTTTTCTTACCCTCGCCCCAATGTGCCGTAGAATGGTTGTGGCAGATACGCACCGGAATGCCGGCACGCCAGGCTGCAAACAAGGGGAAAACGCATAAGGTATTAATATGTGCGTGCACAATGGTATAATGATTTTCCTGAAACAGGGCATATAACTTTTTCAAGTAAGAAAAAATTGCTTCATAGGCTGGCACTATATATACACGGGCTCCCATTTCCAGCAAGTCTTGCGGAAATGAAGTTGTGGAATCTTCATCCACAATAAAATCGAACTGTACTTGGGTATGGTCTATTGCACGGTAATAGTTATAGACAACACTTTCCACACCGCCCGCAGCCATTTTCCCAACAATTTGTGCAATTCGGATGGGTTCCTGCTGCATGTCAATAAGCTCCTTTTCCGTTAAGCACTACACCTACTGTTTTCCACAATATTTCCATATCTGTCCAGAAGCTCTGCTCTTCTACATACTTCAAATCCAGCTTCATCCATTCTTCAAAGCTTACATCACTGCGCCCACTGATTTGCCAATAACAGGTAAGCCCCGGTTTTACTGCGAGGCGTCCCCAAGCCCAATCGCTATATTGCGCCACCTCACGTGGAAGTGGCGGCCTGGGGCCTACAATACTCATATCACCTTTTAGAACATTGAAAAGCTGCGGCAATTCATCAATACTGGTTTTTCTAATCCATTTCCCTACTTTTGTAATTCGAGGGTCTTCTGCCATCTTAAAAACTGGGCCGTCTGCTTCGTTCATACTTTCCAGTTCCTTCAAGCGGCTCTCCGCATCCTGATACATACTGCGGAATTTATACATCAAAAATTCTTTTCCATTTTTTCCAACGCGTATTTGTTTAAATATGATAGGTCCAGGACTTCCGCGATAAATCAAAACAGCTGTCACTAACATCAGTGGTGATAAAAGTATCAAACCCAATAGGGCTATTACAATATCCATTCCTCTTTTGATAAAATCCCAGGCAATACCTTTGCTTGGGCTGCTTCGGACATTGATCAGTTTAATCTTGCCAACATGCTCGATCGTAGGAACACTGGGGATAAAATCATTATACGCCGGTATCACAGATGCCTTTACTCCGTATCTGCCGCAAATAGAAATAATTTCACCGATTTTTTCATATCCGGCATTCTGCATTCCGATAATTACTTCATCCACAGTGTGCTGTCCCAGAAAGTCTCGCAGCACATCATAATCACCAAGATAAGGTGACATATTTTCACATTTTTCCGAAGCAATATTTCCAAGTATCACACATCCGTATTGCGGATTGCACTGAATTTCTTCCCAATAACTTTCCGCCAATTTGCTGGAGCCCAAAACCAGCAGATACTTTGTGTTATATCCCCGTCTTCTATAATATCGTAGAAGTGACCGTAAAACGATGCGCTTTGCGCTGACAAAAAAGGTGGAAAAAGCAAAGAACATAAAGATCGCAAGGCGGGAAAAATCGGCAAAACGCGTGACATATAAAAGCGCCGTGAGAACAGACACACCCACGGCGTTTACGGTAAAAATCACCGCCAGCTCCCGCCCTTGAGACTGAAAACGGTACGAGCCGTACAGCCTAGCGGCGTAGAACACCGCCACAAGCACCACGGCATACACTGCGGCAATTTCAAAATATCTGCGGTTCCACGCAAGCTGCAGCGCGGGTGCGGCGCCATACATGATGTCAAAACGGATATAAGTGGCCAACAAATAGGCACAGAACACCAGCGCCGCATCCAGCAGCATGTTGACGGCATTCAAAATTTTCTGGTTTCTGCGAATCATGGCGTGCTCCTCTTCCCTGGGCAAATTTCAACGGGGTCCCGCGTTGCAGGCGTGCTTTGGGCACACTTATAAGTATGGTTTATTATACTACACATCCTGATATTTGTCAACCGGCGGCCGGACAAGGCATCCCGCGTTTTTTGTACAACTGCGAATTATTTTTATCATACCCGTTTTTCGTAACAAAACTGTAAAGAAACCATGAAAAGAGCCAAAACAGCAAAAAACTCCCGGCCGGCAAAGAACCCGGCCGGGAGAGCCCGTGGCTTATCCCAGATATTTTGGCATTCTTTAGAAGATTTACAAATTCGGAAAACGGGCCGATGGGCCGCCCTTTCCCTCAGCCACCACAGGGGTGTGCGGGCGCATTGTCGCGCGTATGGCTGTTTTGGGCCGGGTCTTCCATGCAAAGGTGCACCGCTGTGGTTGTAAATGTCTGCGGCAGGGCCAGAATATTGGGGCACGGCCCCACATATTTCCTTTTGGCATCCTCCAGCGCCTCTTCAAACGTTGCGCGCGTTTTCAGCCCCATCCCGCGGGCAACGCCCGGCTCCCGCGCGCCCACTATGTAGATTGCACTTGTGTGCTCTTCCGCCAGGTGCCCGCAGCTCATCATGGAAAAACCGTGGAACGGGTGGAACGCATTGGCAAACCGATATTTGCGGATATATTCCCCGTTCGTGGCAAAGTACTCTCCATACCGGTTCATATCCGGCAGAATATTCATGGAATCGTGCTGGAACATTTCATACAGTTCCCTCAGGTATGGCCAGCGCTCCTCGTGAAACCACCCGTCGCAGATGCTGGACACAATGAACACGCATCTGTCTGCCAACACCCGTTTGTGCCGGATTACCTGTGCCGAAAGCGCCTGCATCATCTGAATGGGGTTTGTCCCCATCCCGTCCCCATATGCCCCCATTGCAGCTGCAAATTGTTCTGGGCCAAAAACTCCGCATAGCTTTTATACCGAATCTCGCCCTTGTATTCCCCGATATAGGCAATTTTACGGTGCCCGTTTGAATAGAGATAGCGCATGGCAATTTCGGTTGCCTGCCGGCCGTCGCACATGACGTGGTCTGCCGCAATGTGCATCTGGTTCAGCGTGATATACACCACGCGTTTGCCGAACAAAGAAATCAGGGGCGCAAGGGCGTCCTGGGTTCGCCCCATCACAACAAGGCCGTCCCGCTTTCCCGGGCGGTAGTTTCCCGTGGCCACTTCCTGGGCGTCGTGCTGGGCAAACTGCTTGCCCAGCCGGTAGCCCTGGCGCATAATCTCTTGCTTGACATAGCCGGACAGTTCTTCAAAATAGCGGTCGCTTGCAAAATCTTTCGAACGTGCAAACAAACAGCAGATAGAGGCCGCGCGATCGTTTTGTCCAGGTGCGCCCTTTCGCAGCGCCTGTGCGCTTTGGTTGGGGCGGTAGCCCGTCTCCTGCACGGCTTTCCAAATGCGTTTTTTTACTTCTTCGCTGGCGCACTTTTCGTTGCTGGAGGCAATGACGCGGGAAACGGTGGAAACGGACACCCCCGCCTTTTCGGCCACATCCTTCAAGGTCAATGCAAACTCCCCCTTTCTGCACACCCGCAGGCCGGCGTGTTAAACGGCTTGCCAGGCCCCTGCCAGCCAGGCCAGGGCGCCCGGGTAAAAGAGCAGAAAATACCCGGCACTGGCCAATAAAAGCAGAATGGCAATGCACACGGCGTTCGCCTTTTTATGCATGACAAAAACGGCCAGATATTCCCGCAGAACGGCGTTATACCAGTAATAAAACTTTGTTTTTGCGCCAATGCCCTGGGCCGGCAGGCCCGCCTGTTTGGCATACAGCCCGGCGCGGAACACATGGTAGTTTGTGGTGGAAAACAGAATGCGCAGGCGCTTTTCCGCCGGCTCCCGGCTTTGAATGAGCTGTTTGGAAAACAGCATGTTTTCCCAGGTGTTTTTCGAGGCGCTCTCGGTCAAAACATCCTGTTCGGGCACGCCAAGGCGCACGGCATACGCTTTCATGGCCTGTGCCTCCGGCAGGGCTTCATCCGCCCCCTGCCCGCCGGACATCACCAGCACAGGCGGCTTTTGCCCCCTTTTCACCTGGCGGCGGTACACCTTCCGGGCGCGCTGAATGCGCCCCGCCAAAAGCGGGGACACCTCGCTGCCATGCAAAAGGCCGCAGCCCAGCACAATGATATAGTCCTGCCTGCGCAGCGGTGAATAAAGCTGATAAAGAAAGGCGGACAGCACAAAATTGGAAAACGTAAGCAGCAGGTAAAACAGCAGGATGTCAACGCACAGCATGCCGTAAAACGCCACCGGCAGCACGCTGTCGGGCGCCTGCATGGCCAGCGCGTTCAGCACCATCCACAACACAAGCCCCAGCCCCACCGAAAGGCTGAGAAAGTTTGCCGGTACCCAGCGCTCTCTGCGCAGCAAAACCAGTGCGCTGGCCAAAGAGATGGCAATTAGAATAAAAACGCCCGCCAGAAGCGTCAGGGCAACCAGTATGCCCACGGCAAAAACCACAAAATACAGAAATTCGCTTTGCGTATCCTGCGCAAGCCGAAGCAGAGAAGCAGCGCTTAGCACCAGCAAAATAAAAAACAGAAACCCGTTGGCCATGCGCCGTCTGTCTTTCCAATACAGCACCAGAAACAGCACCAGATACAGAATATTAACCAGATAAACTGTCATGCTGCCCCCCTTTGCGGCCTGCGCGGCCTGGGAAAGCCATGTGATATTTGCGCTTTCATTGTACTTCATCTGCGCGGCAAGGGCAACCTGCCTGCATTTTTTGCCAGGCCGTGCCCGCCGCCCGTGCGCCGCCCGCCCCAAGGCCAGGCCGCGCCGCGCAATATGTCACGGCAGGTAAAAAAGTGCGGCCCTTTTGGCAGGGGCCGCACTTTTTCAGGAGAGAGCAAATAAACTTGCCCGGCATCATCGAAAAAACTTGGCGCCGTCAAACCTCGGGCCACGGCGCAAAAAGCCTGCGCCGCCTGCGGCTTGGGGCATGCGTTATTTCAGCACCGTGCCCACCGCATCTTTCAGCGGGTGATGGCAGGCGCAGAAATGGCCCGGCTCCACCTCGCACATTTTGGGCGGGGTGTGGCTGCATTCCTCGGTGGCATAGCGGCACCGGGTGTGGAAATGGCAGCCGGGCGGCGGGGCCGCCGGGCTGGGCAGGTCGCCCTCCAGAATAACCTTCGGGCGCTTGCCGCGCAGCGAGGGGTCCGGGATGGGCACGGCGGACATCAGCCCCTCTGTGTACGGGTGACGGGGGTGGCTGAAAATATCCTCTGTTTTGGCATATTCCACAATACGCCCCAAGTACATCACGGCCACATGCGTGCTGACATGCTTGACAGAGGGCAGCGCGTGCGAAATAAAGATATAGGTAAGCTCAAACTCTTTCTGCAGGCCCACCAGCAAATTCAGAATCTGCGCCTGAATCGACACGTCCAGCGCCGAGATGGGCTCGTCGCAGATGATGAGCTTCGGGCGCAGGGCCAGCGCGCGGGCAATGCCGATGCGCTGGCGCTGGCCGCCGGAAAACTCGTGCGGGAAACGGCCAATATACTCTTCCGGCAGGCCCACCACGTCCATCAGGCGGCAAACCGCCTTGTGCAGCTCTTCATCGCTGAGGTGCTCGTTGGCGCGGAACGGCTCGGCAATGAGGTCGAACACGCGCATGCGGGGGTCCAGCGAAGAGTATGGGTCCTGGAAAATCATCTGGATATCGCGCCGCAGGGGTTTCAGCTCTTTGGGCGACATTTTGGAAATATCCTTGCCTTCAAACAGCACTTCGCCGCCGCTTGGGTCCAGCAGGCGGATGACGCAGTTGCCTGTGGTGGATTTGCCGCAGCCGCTTTCCCCCACAAGGCCCAGCGTCTCGCCCGGGCGGATGGCAAAACTGACGCCGTCCACCGCGCGCACATATTGTTTTTCCTTGCCAAAAGAGAACCCGTGGGTCACGTCGAAATACTTTTTCAGGCCCTTCACTTCCAGCAGATATTCCGGGCGTTTTTCAACAGCGGTGTTTTCGTTTGCCATGTTCAGCCCTCCTTCTCTGCCAGCAGGCAGCGCGAATAATGCCCAGGCCCCACTTCCACCAGCTGAGGCATGGTGTGTTTGCATGCCTCGGTGGCATATTTACAGCGCGGATGGAAGCGGCAGCCCTCCGGCAGATGGTTCAGGCTGGGCACGGTGCCCGCAATGGGCTCCAGCGTGTCGTCCTGCTGCTGCACGTTGATGGTGCTGTTCAAAAGCCCCTGCGTGTAAGGATGCTTCGGGTTATGGAACAGCGTGTAAACGTCTGCCTCTTCCACAATCTGGCCGGTGTACATTACCACAACGCGGTCTGCCATTTCCGCCACCACGCCAAGGTCATGCGTGATGAACAGAATCGAGGTGTCAAAATCTTTGATCAGGTCCTGCATCAGGTGCAAAATCTGGGCCTGAATGGTCACGTCCAGCGCCGTGGTGGGCTCATCCGCAATCAGGAGCTTGGGGTTGCAGGCCAGGGCAATGGCAATCATGACGCGCTGGCGCATGCCGCCGGAAAGCTCGTGCGGGTAGCTTTTATACACCGCCTCCGGGCGGGGAATGCCCGTTTTGCGAATAATCTCGATGCTTTTTTCCTTTGCCTGCTGCTTGGTGCAGCCCGGGATGTGCGTGAGGAACTGCTCGGACAGCTGGTTGCCAATGGTGTACAGCGGATTCAGGCTGGTAAGCGGGTCTTGAAAAATCATGGCCATTTCGGTGCCGCGCATTTTGCGCTTTTCGTTCGGCGGCGTGGTGGTGAGCTCGTGCCCATCCAGCATCATAGACTCCGCCTTTACCTCGCCCGGCCGTTCAATCAGGTCCATCACGGCAAGGCTGGTGACGCTTTTGCCGCAGCCGCTTTCCCCCACAAGGGCCAGCAGCTCGCCCTTTTTGACGTGGAAATCCAGATGTTCCACTGCATTTACATAGCCTTTTTTTGTTTTAAATCGGATGTTGAGGTCTTTTACATCCAGCAGGATGTCGTTTGTGGTTTTTGCCGCAGTCGATTCCATATGCGTCCCCCTCCTTTCAGCGCAGGCCCTGGTTCTTCGGGTCCAGCACGTCGCGCAGCCAGTTGCCCAGCAGCATGATGCCCAGCACCGTCACGGAAATGGCAATGCCGGGGAACGTGGCCATCCACCAGTTGGTTGCCAGGTAGTTGCGCCCGTCCGACAGCATCACGCCCCACGACACGGCGGGCGGCTGAATGCCAAGGCCCAGGAAGCTCAGCGATGCCTCAATAAGGATGCTGGAGGCCACGCTCAACGTGGACACCACGATGAAAGTGGGCAGAATGTTCGGCAGAATGTGGCGCATCATAATCATGCCGCCCGAGGTGCCGATGGTGCGGGCCGCCTTCACATATTCCTTGTTTTTCAGCCCCAGCACCTCGCCGCGCACCATGCGCGCATAGAACGGCCAGTTTGTAACACCAATCACGAACACCAGCGTCAGCACGCCGGGGTCCATAATGGTAAGCATCACCATGGCAAACAGAGTGAGCGGGATAGAGTAAAACGCATCGGTGATGCGCATAACCACAGAGTCAATCCAGCCGCCAAAATAGCCGGACAGAACGCCCATCACCGTGCCGATGAGGCCGGCCACCACCACGGAGAAAATGCCCACCAGAAGCGACACGCGGGAGCCAACCAGAATGCGCGAGAAGATGTCTCGCCCCAAAATGTCTGTGCCCAAAATATGGTCCATCGAGCCGCCCTCTGCCCAGCACGGCGGCTGTGCCATGTTCAGCAGGTCAATTTCCTCCGGCGTGCAGGGGATGATGAAATCGGCAAAGATGGCGACAAACACCACCACCAGCACAATGATAAGCCCCAGCATGCCGGATGGGCTTTTCAGCAAAAGGCGGGGAAGGTCAAATACGATAGAGCGCTCGCGCGCCTGCTTTTTTGCTTCAGAAATTACTTTTGTCTTTTCTGCCATAAGTCTTTCCCCTCCTCTCAATAGCGGATGCGCGGGTCGATGAGGCAGTACACAAGGTCTGCCAGAAGGTTGGCCACCATGGTTACCAGCGCAATGACAACCACGCAGGCCTGCACCACGCTCATATCATGCGAGCCGATGCTTTGCACCACCAGCTGGCCAAGGCCGGGCCAGGCGAACACGGTTTCGGTAATCAGCGCGCCGCCCACCAGGTTGGGAATCTGCAGCGCCACAATGGTAACCACGGGCACCAACGCATTTTTAAAGGCGTGCTTCACCACCACCACACGGTTTGGCAGGCCCTTGCTTCGTGCCGTGCGGATATAGTCCTGCTGCATAATCTCCAGCATGCCGCTGCGCACCAGGGGCACAATTTGTGTGGCCGTGTTAATGGTAAGGGTGGCGCATGGCAGCACCAGGTTCAGCCAGGTGCCGCGGCCCGAAACGGGCAGCACCTTCAGTGTGACGCCAAACAGCAGAATGAGCATGATGCCCACCCAAAAGCTTGGCATCGAGCGCCCCAGCGAAGACAGACCGCTTACCACAAGGTCCAGCGGGGAATCTTTGGTGTGGGCGCTGAGAATGCCCAGCGGAATCGCCACGAGAATCGAGCACAACAGCGAGACGCTGGCAAGCTGCACCGTGGCCGGTATTTTTTCCATCACAACGCCCATGGCAGACGTGCCATAACGGAAGCTTGTGCCAAAATCTCCGTGCAGGGCATTGGTGATGAAGATCCAGTACTGCACATACAGCGGCTCATTCAGGCCCAGAGCCTCGCGCAGAATCTCGCGGTCTTCAAACGTTGCCTCCGGCGGCAGCAGCATGGCGGTGGGGTCGCCCGAGGCGTTCACAAACAGGAATGTGATGATGGTGATAATGATCAGCACCGGGATCATCTGCAAAATCCTTCGGAGCATATATTTCAGCATAACGTTCCTCCCCCTGTCTTTCATCGCTTGCAGGCATTTTGGGCATGCAGCGGTTCAAAATTCAGGCCCATGCCCAAACAGCGAACAATCATGCGGGCTGGTTGTGCGCTGTTCAGGCACGGAGCTGCTCGCCCTAGGCGGCGGGCCCAGCGGCAAATGCCGCCAGGCCCGCAACCCAGGTAAAATCAAGCCAGATAAGCCCTGTTCAGGCTTTTATACCTTGCGGATGGTGCTCAGGTTCCACACATCATCCAGACGCGGCGTCATGGTGATGCTGTCCTTCACGCCATAGCTGTTGTCGATTTGGCAAATGATGGCATAGGGCACTTCGTCCGCCACCATCTGCTGCATCTCCTGGAACAGCTGAGTGCGCTCTTCTTCGTTCATGTTGAACTCGGCCTCATAGTACATGTCGATGTACTCCTGGTTGTTCCAGTTGCTTTCGCCGGAGGTGTTCACGCCGAAGTAGCCAATCATGCCGTAGGAAGCGTCAAAGAAGCCAAGGCCAAAGCACGTCATGAAGCCGTCCTCTGCGCTGTGGGCGCTGAACACGTTGGAGTATGCGCTGGATTCCAGCAGCTGCAGGTCCACCGTGATGCCCACCTGGCTCAGCATGGCCACAATGGCCTGCGAGATTTCGGCGTCCATCGTATAGCGGCCCGTGGGGGCTTCAATCTTCATGCTGAAGCCATCGGGGTATCCGGCCTCGGCCAGCAGTTCTTTCGCGCGCTCGGGGTCATAGTTGTATTTGCCCACAAGGTCTTCGTTGCAGCCGTTCACGCCGCTGGGGACACGCGTGAGCATCGGGGTGCCGGCGCCCTGCAAAATCGTATCCACGATGGTCTGGTCGTCAATGGCAAGGTCGATGGCCTGGCGCACGCGCAAATCGGCCGTGGGGCCCTTGTCGGTCTTCAGCGCAAGCTGGTACACGCGGGTGGACGGGCCGTTCACCACAGCGGTGCCCTCGTTGCCGTTCACACGCTCCCACTCGGTGGGGATAACCATGTTCACAGCATCCACGTTGCCGGCAATCAGCTCGCCCACGCGGGTGGAGGATTCCGGCACCACACGGAAGATAACTTCTTCCCAATCGGGGTTCTGCTCGCCATAGTAGTCGGCAAAGGGCACCAGTGTGACGTGGTCGTCCTTCACATACTCGGTGAGCTGATACGGGCCAGAGCCGATGGGGTTGGCCAGCCAGGCCTCTTCGCCGTTCTCCTCAAAGTAGGCCTTCG